>OJJE01000337.1_pt1 | contig 15334 bp, 9 predicted proteins | sample 1596091 | NCBI WGS metagenome assembly OJJE01 (sample SAMEA4350129, study PRJEB24818) | metagenome | biome: human; feature: gut; material: faeces | place: Denmark | collected 2013-09 | reverse complement strand
TTTCTTTTTTTTATTTTTTTTTTTAATGCTCCGGCTACCACAGAGACTTACACTATCCTCTTCGTCGGCAGCGTCAGATGTGTATAAGAGACAGGTCCCGCTTCTTTGCAGACTTTTGATAATGGTAAAACACATCTGAACGTTTTGTAGTATCTCCGTTTGCAATTCCATTTTCTTCAAGGAACTCCCGTTTTGCATTATCAAACATTTCCTGTCTGTTTTTTTCAGGAATATCAATAATCACGTGTCTCTGCGAAATAGGAATATCCGTTGCGTCCATACCGGCAAGACCAGTTGCCGGAGAAATATAGTCCCCATCTTTGTCATAGTTCTTCATCAAATTCTTTATGGCTGCCGGATTGGTATACATCATTCCGTTTGCATTTTGCATCATTTTACTTATAACGGTTTTATATTGTTTGCTGTTTGTGTTAATCCCTGCTGCTTTTAACTGTGATTGTACTGCACTGCTATTGAGCTGGGATAATTGGAAACTCCCTATTGGATTAAATGCCGACTTTCCGGATGAATTTTGAAACAAAAAAGCATAATCTGTAATTTTTGACATAATGTAACCTCCTTGTGCACATTATATTGTAAATCCATTTACTGACTCACATTGTATATCGGCATAATCGCTTTAATTGTTCACCTTTTGCTTTTAGTATACTATTCCACTCGCAATACAACAATTTTAATCATGGATTACCCATGTACCTTTCTTAGAAGAACCGATATGCTCCACAACACCATCTTTCTTTAATTTATTGATATGATAACGAACTCCTCCAACAGAAAGCCCAAGCTGCTGTGCAATCATCTTTACTGTAATGGAAGGCTGTTCACCCATGAGCCTAATTATTCTCCCTACATTTTCTGTGTTAGTTTCTGTGTTAGTTTCTATGTTAGTTTCTGTGTTAGTTTCTATGTTAGTTTCTGTGTTAGTTTCTGTATTAGCATCCCTTTTTCGATACATATTTACTCTGAAATCGCCATCAAAATCAATCAACTCCGGCTTCGGTAATCCATATTCCTCACAGGCTGCAAATAACCTTGGTATTCCAGTTCCCCATTTTTCAATAATTTTCATGTACGCAAAAGCTCTTGCGATTGCGGGATTTCTCGGTCTTGAGTAACCTTCTATCATTTTTTCGATCGTAACATTATTCAGTAGCATACCCGGCGAAGTAATCTCTAGTCTGTCATCATACAATGCCACTTGTATATTTCCCGGCTCAAGATAACTACGATGAGCCACTGCGTTTGCAATCAACTCTCTTATATTTTCAAGTTCCTCAAGACTATATCTTCTCAAATCATCTTTGCATTTTATCCCCATTCTAAATGCATCCATACATAGGAAGTCATCAAATCTGACTCCATGTTCCTTATCATTCAGATCTTCTACACTACGAAGCTTTATGCCTTGCTCTTCACAAATCTGATATAATTCCTGCAGCGTCGCCTGCCCCATATTACGAAACTTTATAAAATGCTCCTTTGGATATTCTCTCAATTCTTCCAATGACTCAAATCCATTTCTTCTTAGGACATTCCGCAACCTGCTCGACATTTCAATATCATCATAATCTGTTTTTTCAGCGTACATAACAACTCCCTTTAGCCATTTTATTTATCATATAATTTATCAACCTCAGCTTCATACACCGATTCAGTATGAGTATCAAATAGTACCCTCTCCACCAGATCAAAACAATCTGGATTATCCTGCAAAAACCGGTTTACTGTATGTACCGCAATCTTTGCCGCCAACTCAACTGGAAAACTATATACTCCCGTTGATATGGAAGGAAATGCAATAGACCTGATTCCATTATCCATTGCCAGCTTCATAGAATTAAAATAACAGTTAGCAAGAAGTTCCTCTTCTCTATTTCTTCCTCCATTCCATATTGGTCCAACTGTATGTATTACATAATCACAAGGCAGATTATATGCTTTTGTAATCTTTGCGTCACCAGTTTCACATCCATGAAGTGTCCTGCACTCCGCAATAGCTCCGGTCCTGCTGCTCTATTAATCGCACCATCTACACCGCCTCCGCCAAGAAGAGAGTTATTTGCTGCATTAACAATTGCCTGCACATCTGTTACTTTTGTTATATCTCCTTTTACTGTCTTAATCAAATACATTGTTTAATATGTGAGTTCTCGAATGGTTTATAACAAAAAATACAGCATACATGAAATTTCTCTCACATATGCTGCATCTTAATTAACTGTTACTGATTATCTTTATCTTCTTTATCTTCTTTTTTCTTTATGATAAAGAATATTCCAAGTCCTGCCACAATCACGATGGCTCCGATGATGATAATCCAGAGTGGATTCCATGAATCCTCTTTTGACTCGGTAGTCACATTGTTGCTGCCAGTTCCTGTACTGTCGTCTGCCCCGTTTCCATCCATCGGTGCTTCATCAATCACGATGGTGTAATCAGAAGCATGAGTGAAAGTCAGGTCAGCAGTTCCATCCTCTGCAATCTCATCTGCACAGATAAACTCAAGCTCTCCTGTAGTTTCATTGTAGTAGAACAGGTTTGCATAAAGTCCTACGTTCTTTGCTTCCATGTTGATGGAAAGGACTGCTGTAAATCCGAACTCGCCGTCATAGGCAAGGCTGATCTGGATAGAATATCTCTCTCCAGTCACATTATTGATAACATCCACAGGAATGTTATTACCGGCTTCTTCTCCAACCTTTACGCTGAAGTCGATGTCGCTTACCTTGTCAGTAGTAATGCTATTTCCGTTTACACTCCATGTAATGCCATTACCCATGTCAAACACAATGGTTACATCTTTGCCTGCGATAGTGTCAAGAACATCTCCCGGTACTACGGTAGCACCGTTCATATCAACCTTTACCGCATCGCCATCTTTTGCATCTGATGTTTCGTTCTTGATAACATCCCAGCCTTCTTTACCTGTTTCGTCTTTGATGAACGGCTTTCCGGTATCCGGTATTTCCGCTGGCTTCTTATCGCCGCCTTCTCCCGGTTTGTTATCTCCCGGCTTATTATTTCCTGGTTTGTTATCTCCCGGCTTATTATCTCCTGGTCTATTATCATCCTTTAACTTAGCGATTGGTTTCGTATAGCTGTGTCCACACAATGAACAGGTATATGTCATCTCGCCTTCTTTTTCCTTAGTAGCTTCTACCGTTACACTGCTTGTATACTTATGGTTAAGCTTAGGAATTGTTTCTGTATAGCTGTCACCACACTTACATGTATATGTCTTAATTCCTGTCTGGGTACAGGTTGCTTCCCTTGTTATCGTACAAGTATAGTTATGCTCATGTTCTTCTTCAGGAAGCTTTGGAATCGTTTCTGTGTAAGTGTCATTGCAGTTTACACAGGTATAGGTTCTCTCGCCCTCCGCTGTAGTGGTAGGCTGCCTTGTAATCTCTGAATGATAATCGTGTCCGGTTGCGGCTATTGTCTTTCCTTTTTCAAGGACTGCATTACAACCACTGCAACACTTATCTCCGGTGTAACCGGAAGAAGTACAATCAGCATCCTTCTTACCCACCAGCTTTATGGCTTCGTGGTTATTCGGATTTAAAGTGCCATACTCTGCACCGCAGACTGAACATTTCGCCTTATGGGTACATGTTGCCGTTCCGCCGGAGTGTTCTTTTTTCTCTATGGCATGACCTGTACTGATACATTCTCCACAATCCTTACAATAGGTATCTCCTGAATATCCTTCCTCTTTACAGGTGGATTCCTTTTCACCTCTAACCTCAGTATTCTTATGTTCACAATCACTTCTGGTAATTGTGATTACCACTGATTCATTTTCATAATTGCCCTTGTCCGCACCATTGTAAACAGCAGTTGCGGTCACAGGCACACCTACTTCCAATGCAGTAGCCTTATCACTCTCCTGCCATGTCCAGTCTTTCGCTAAAGTAACTGTACCGACAGTTTTGTTACTGTATGGAACACTCATAGCCGATCCCGGCATATGCGGTGCGTCTTTTACCTTATTTACTGTGATGGTTACATCCGTTTCAACCGTGTTGTAATTTGCACGATCTGTCGGTGTGAATACCAATACATAAGTTGTCAGATTGCTGTCTGCACAATTCGGTGCAAGGCTTGCATCCTTCCAAGAAAATGTTCCGTCTACAAGAGTTGTGTCATTCTCACTGTACTGTACTTTTCCACCTGCTATTGTTGCATCTGATAAGGTCTGTCCGTAAGTAATAGCACTTACAGTAGGTTTTTCAGCCACATAAGCTGTTGCTGCTACAACCCTGACGGTAATATTCTTCGTTACCGGCACATAATTCGTGGTATCTGTCGGATTAAATACTGCTACATAGCTGTTCACATTTGTTGTAGGAACTGTGCCGTTTGTCTTCCAGCTCCAGCTACCTTCAACAGTCTTTTCCACGCCGCCAACAGTCCAGCTTACGCTTCCACCAACAAGATCACTATCTGTTAATGCTGCAGTTGAATGATATACTCTGTCTGCCACTGTCGGAACAGTTGTCACATTCGGTGTCGCCTGACTTACGGTTACTGTGATTGTTCCGGTACATCCCTGATAAAGTGCTTCATTCTTCGGCACAAACTTCCATGTAACCTGATGACTTCCGGCATTCAGTACCTCATTCGGTGTTTCCCAGCTAAGTTTACCTGCTACCTCTGTTCCATTGGCTACAAATTTTGCTTCTGTGGTATTAAGCTTTAATGCACTTATCTTCTGTCCGTACACAAGGGATGTGCTGTCAGAAGAAACCTTTGCACCTGCCTTTTCCGTCACTACGAATTTATCAGTAATCTTTACAGTTAATGTATAAGTTACATCTTTATAATTCGCCATCGTTGCAGTGACTGCAATAGTTGCTGTAATTCCATCTGTATAGTTATCAAATGACTTCACATTGTAGGTAAGATTACCATTTTTATCTACCGATACATTTTCAAGTATCGTACCGGCATCTGCCGTTGACACAGAGTATGTTGTATTACCCTTATCTGCCGGAAGCATTCCTGCAACATCCACCGCCACATTACTTGCTCCCTGCTTATATGTATAAGCTGCCGTACCTGTTGACGGATTTAATACATAGTCTTTCTTTGCCACATTGACTTTAATCGTCTGCTCTGCCGCACCGGTATAACACTCTGTTTCCGAAAGAGATACTGTTACGGTGGCACTTCCTGCTCCCACAATCGTTACTTCTCCGGTATCGGAAACTTTAATGACCTTTTCATCGGAAACTTTATAGGAAATCGTTCCGTCTCCGGTTCTGCTACATCCAAGCTTAAATGCCTCATCCCCAAAGGTCGGGGTAAATTCAGTCTGTTTCAGTGTCAGCACTCCGTCTGCTTTTGCAACAGTATCCGAAGTATCATTAACTGTTCCTATGTATCCTTCCGCAGATACCTTAACTGTAATCTGTTTTCCAATTGCTTCGGCGGATACAATCTTATAAGTATTGCTGCTTCCCTGCTGAAGCACTGTATCGTCCGCGCAGAAAGTATAGGTTAATACAGCTCCCTGCTGTGCTCCGGTTACAGTTGCAGTTAAGGTTTCCCCATACTTTGCAGTTCCGGAAAGGCTTACGCTGCCTTCTAAGGTTGCGGTATAGGCAGATGTATTGGAAATAACATCACTTGCCTTATATCCATCTGTTTCCTTTGCCCGTACCTGTAAATCTCCTGTGTTGACTATCACGTTTCCAACTGTAACAGTACCAACACCGGTGCCGGAATCTACCGTAATATCCGTCCAACTTGCTCCACCATCGGTACTGTATTCGTAAGTAACTCCGCTTGTTCCGTTAAAGGTAAAGGTATTGTTTTCATCATCCACATTTCCATTCGTCGGTGGATTTGGATGTTCTGCCTTTGCTACCTCGGCGGTGGAATCCGTCAGTTCTCCGGAACAGTTTTCAGCGGTAACCTTAACTGTAATCACTTTTCCTACATCATCTGCTGTTAAAGTATATGTATCTCCGGTAGCAATCGCTGTAGTATCTTCTCCACGATACCATGAAACTGTAACTTCGCCGGCATCTGTCGCAAGTCCCTCATAGGATGCTGTCAATGTTTTTCCATATACTGCCTCTCCGGAAATGGATACAGTTCCCGTGATGGCTTCCTTTAATGTCTTAAATGTGCTATTTAAAAGATAACTTTCATTTCCTGCCTTATCCACTGCAAGAACTGCACAGTAATACTCGGTATTTGGTTTCAGGTCTGATAATGTAAAGGTTCCGGTTGCATTGTGATAATCAGATGCTTTCAAATTCTCTGTCGTAGCACTTGTTACCTCATTTATATCCGTACTATATAAGAAATAAACCTTCTCAAGACCGCTTCCATCTTCAAAAATATCAAATGTCACACTACCGGAGCGATCCTTCATGACCGGGGTTATATCAAAAATATACGGTTTCTCATCATCATGCAAAATGCCATCACTGGACAGATAGGTTACATTTCCGACATTGTCTGTGATTCTCGCATACACATAGTTGGTCCTGTTCGTCTTGATTTTAGGCTTATTGCTATTATCATAATCTTTCCAGCCACTCAGATTCTGCATATCTGAAATTTGTGTATATGCCTTGTCAGATACCAGATATTCTGTAGAGGCTATACCGGAGCCGGTATCCTCTGATGTAATCGTAATTTTTTCTTTGGTGTTGGTATAGAAGCCAAAGGAAATTTTCTCTAAAAATTTATCCCATGTACTTTCTTTTACCTGAATGGTTCCGGTTGGAGCAGCTTTATCAATCTTAATCTCTTTGTTTATGCTATCTGTAATGTATCCGTTACTGTCTTTAAAATAAAGAGTATAAGAATGTGTTCCCTCTTCGGTAACCGAAATGCTGTCATTCCAACTGCTTCCATCCGTTGATACCTGCCAGTCTGCTACGCCGATTGTGACATCTGAAGTATACCAGTCATTCGCACCTTTCGTTCCTGTTATATAATTATCCGGAGCAGTAATGTAAGCAATGGTAAAGTTCTTTGTAATTTCTCCTGTATAATTACCCTTTCCGGTAATCTTCACATAAGGAGCGTTTTCAGCATTGCTGCCTGCCACATCTGTATTGTTTCCATAAGTAATGTTATAATCTTCACCAAGAGTTAATGATGTCTCGCCTTTTTTTATGGTAATATCCGGCTTAATCTCATTACCTGTATAGTAGTAAGGGGTATCCACACCGCTAATACTGATACCAGAATAGTTGATGTTCTTTATATTACAGTACGAACAGCTTTCGCCAGTCTTGTCGTCGCCAAAGTCATGTTCCTTTAAGCCTTCCGCATTATTTGTGTATCCAACCTTACAAGGAGAACTTTCTGAAGGTTTATAGACTTTCGCATTACTAAAAACAGGAAAAGATTGTTTCTCACCATCATTATCAATGTTCTGTCCCCAGACCTGTGGTATCGTGCCATCTTCTCCCACTTTCTGTCCATCCTGCAAAAGGTATGCAACCTCGCCGGATGCAAACTGTGCAGCGGTTTTTCCTTCAGCCTGCCCTTCGACATCTGCGCCGTTAATGCCACCCAAATCCGTGCCTTCCGCTTTCAGATAATAGCAATTGTTTATCGTACAATTTTCACCATATCCGAACACGCCTCCGACATCATCATTTCCACTTACACTACCTGTGTTATAGCTGTCAGTTATCGTAACACTGCTACCAGTTCCACACACGCCTCCGACACATCCTTCTCCACTTACCACTCCTGTGTTATAGCTGCCAGTTATCGTACCATCTACACCAAATGCGCACACGCCTCCGACATAATGTTCTCCGAAAAAATAAGAATCAACGACACCGACATTCCGAATTGTTGCCATATATATATTGTCAAACAAGCCAACATGACTTTTTTGGCTATCATTGAAAAAGAGTCCGCTGATGGTCTTTCCATTTCCATCAAAAGTCCCCTGATAGCCGTTATTAGCTGCTCCAATCGGTGTCCATGAAATGAAGTTCCCGCCGTTTGCTACTTCATTGGTCAGATTGCCGTCATCATCTGTTTTATATGTAATCCTGTCAAGCAGATTATTATTTACCGTGATATCATTCATCAGCTTCGCACAGGCTGAACTATTTTTAGTAACGTCTGTAAGAGTTCCGTTTACAAGTCCGGCGAACCAGTAAAGTTCTGCCGCCGAGGTAATCTGATACGGGTTTTCTGCTGTACCATTACCATTTTCCGGTTTTGTTGGTGTGATGGTGGTTGCTTCCAAAAGCTGTGCTCCACCCAGTTCTACATTTACTTTCAGTGCTGCTGCGTCCTCTGCGAGTTCATAGCCCTCCGGCAGATTCGCAGTAAAAGTATAGTTACCGCTGTACGCACCTTCCTCCGGGTAGTTTTCACATACCCAGCCTTCCAGAGTCACGGTTTCTTCCGCTCCATCCGTTTCTTCCGATTCGTTTGTTGCTTCTGTATCCTCTGTTTCGGTAACGGACGCAGATGTTGTAATCGTGGCTGTGATGGAAGCAGGAAGGAATGATACGATGTCATCAAAGGATACGATATAATCTTTGGATGCACCGGGAAGTGCCAGCACGTTTTCCTCCAAGTCCAGCATTTCCTCTTCATCATTCCATGTCCATGAGGTGATACGCTTTGCTGTCTCGGTTATTTCTTCCGATGTAGTCTGCTCCTCTTTTTCACAGGTCAGCACTTTTTCTTCCTCTGCTGCATTTACCGTAAGAGCAGATAAGTCCACGCTGCTTCCAACAAGGGCTGCCGTAAGCAACAATACTGCGATTCTCTTTCCTCTTTCTTTCCATTTTTTCATAATATCAATTCTCCTGTCCAAACTATGGTGCAGTTACACATTCTGTCCCCATAAAGATATTCTCTTATTTTCCAGTCATATTCAGATAGATAATATGAACAAAATCTATCATGAATTTCTATTTATCATTCTATACACTAACTCAGTTTTATTGTACTAAAAAAAGGCTGTTTCTTCAAGAATTTTTATTTGAAATTCAAATATATCTTTTTATAAACAAAAGAGCTTCCCTTGATTATCCTTGAAAGAGCACGATGCTCCATCCTTCTAATCTTAGAAAGCTCCTGATTTTTTTGTATATGAAACTTTAACCATCCCATAATGGCTGACTGAAAAAGAGTACAATAATTTTTTACTTTTATTGCAGCCTCTGAATATATCCTTCACTTACCATCCGCCTTAACGGTTTTGCTCCATACAGCAGACCTGATTCCTGATTTTCTTCTTCATCTTCCTCGGACAGTTCTACATAAGCACATCCTGCTTGTTTTCTTGCGTTATTTAATGCCTGATAGAATACTTCTTCATCCGTGATGTTGAAATATCCATGTCCGGAACCATGCGGAAAATACTTCTCTACCACAGACTGGAGCTCTCCATAGAACTTGTCATAGTCCCTGTTGTTCATAAGCTCAGTTCCATTCTCTGCATCAGCGTTCTTATAAGAACTACGCATTCTTTTTGTCGTTCTTTCAGTATCTATGCTGTCTACGCATTCCTTCACACGCATACTTGATTCTTCTATTGTCGTGGCGGACGGGCGGATGATATTCAGATAATCATCTATACATGACTCGGCAAGCTTGATTTCTTCAGGACTTATCTGTCCGTCCTCCTTTGCTTCCTCTATCTGCGTAATCAGTTCGTCCATACCATCTATGTATACGTTATCCGATGCTTTTTCCAGAGAGTAGCTTACCATCTGTGCTGCCGCCTTAAATTCTGTATCCATATCCTCAATCTCGGAATCCAGCTCCTGAAGCTCGTCAATGTACAGGTCTTGAAGTTCTTCTACCATTCCCTTTGCCTGCTCGATTCGTTTTGCACCATAGGCAACCATTTCTGACAGTTCCACTGGATCTTCCGGAAATTCCATATATGGATATGGCGTTGCCTCTATCCTCTCGTATTCCGGTGTCTGTCCCAATGACAGCATATCTATCAGGTCCTTGATCTGATTGATGGTCAGTTCCTCCAACAGAATGATTGGCTTTTCAATCAGTTTGTTCATATCCACTTCTTCTTTTACGGATATCTGTTTTCCAATAACGGTAAGCTCCATATTGACTTTTACAAATATCTGGCTTCCATTTACGATTATGCCAAGAAGTGCCTTGCTGATATAGAATACATTAAGCACACCCTGAATCACTTTGTTAATTGTGTTAAGGAAACCGCTACCCAGTTTGTTTGCAAGCGACAGTACCTTATTGGCTGCATCAAGAGCTGCCTCTGCCGTTTTCATCGCAAGATATATGCCGCCGATGGCAACCTCATAGCCTACGATTTTGGCTGTTTCCTTAGCCATCTTCGCCCACTGATACCATTTTGCTTTCCTAATTACCCTCCTGCACTCTTCGATTTTACTTTTGTATGAGTTTATCTCATTTTGCAGGGAGGATACTTTGTTCTTTGCATCATTGATTTTTTTCTGTGCATCATGTATCTTTTTGTCATATTTGGTTACTGCTTCATCCAGCAGGTACGTCAGTTGTTTCAGGTTATTCTGTAATCCTGTGCTGTCGAGAGAGACTTCAAATTCAAAGAACAGATTTTTCATTTTCTGATAATCTGCATTCAGATACAATGAAGCCCGAAACAGGTTGAAATAGCTTGTTTCAACAGCAATCCTTATGTTTTTGTTGGCAAAATATACCAGTGCATCAAAAGAAAATATTTTGCACAGTTCTATATGCCCATCTATATAAAAATTGCAGGCGTTTTTGGATACATCCATGTATAAAGTGACCGGTCTGTCTGTCACTTCATTTCTGTAAAAATCCTGTGTCAGCAGTTCCAATGTACTGTTTGATGTACTGCCAAGCACCGGGTTTATCCTGTTTTTCTCAGAACGGGAACCGCTGATAATAAGCACACTGTTATGTATTGGTGATACTTCCGCATATCCAAGAATGCCTTTATCATTTACTGACGAAAACATGACTTTGATTTTCTGTCCGAAAATCTCCAACTGTCCTGCAAAGAATACTCCCATATCAAAATTGTATCTGCCTATGGTCAGATGCTTAGATGCATAATATGCCTGCGGTGGAAAGGATAATTCTCCCTTACTGTTCAGCCAGTAATGGAACATGGTCTTTGTGTTCAGAACGTCACAGGCACTATCGCCCGGAAGTCTTGTCACACTTACATTGTCCTGACTCAGCAGATACTCCTGCTTCATTCCCGCTAATGCATTATTTACAGCCTGTATGATTTCCGCATCTGTAAGTGTCTTAAAATCAATCGTTTTACCGCCACCTGAACTATTGATGTCAAAGGCTGTGACGGTAAATATATCCAGTTCTTTTACTGACTGCGAATCAATTCCTGCAAGGTTTGATACCAGAGAGGATACCGACACTTCACTCATGGCTATGTTGATCATATCAAGCATTGGAACCGTACCATTATAGGATATGCTCAATGCTCCATACCACATAAGATTGCGGATATTTATCTGTGACATTGCCCCGATATTGATACCGGATTTGCCAAAGCCAAGCTCCAGCCCACAGTTGCAGATTGATATTTTTGTATTAGGTATCTGATAAACGCTTGTCGGCATGGTACTTGCCGATATTGATACATTTGTAAGTGTGAATTCTGCATTCACATAAAATTTTAATCCCGGAAAGCAGCTTAGTCCGATAGCTCCCGCCATCTGGAATTTCACATTATTGCTGCCAAACTGTGTATAGATTACTATGTTCTGACAGCTTAACAGTGCATTTTCAATATCCGGCACAAGCAGTGCACAGCTTACCTGTTTTCCACCCAGCCCCACGAATATATCCATCTGGTTTATTCCGAAGATTGTTCTCATGGCATCTGTAAATGGATATTTTGCCACTTCATCAAATCGAAAGGCTGTGCTTAATAGAAGGCTTCCTTCTATTATGGGCGGAACTTCCGGCAGGTACGAATATGCTTTGTACAATTCGCTACAGTTTATGTTCGTATTACGGTAAAGGAAGGTGAAGCTGTGTATTCCAAACACATACATCACTTTCTTTACTACCTGTGCCAGCGAATCGTTTTCCCCATTGATAATTTCCTGCGGAAGAAGGGCAAAGGCAACCAGTTTTCCCTGTTTTCCATCATAAGCCAAAAATTTTAGTGCTTCTGTACGCACCTCCAGCATGGTCTGCTGATTGCTATGTGCAAACAGGGCTTTTACCTCAAAATCGTTCAGCAGTTCCACGTAATCCCCTACTTTTTCTTTCGTAACGCTGCCAAACAGTTTTAGAAGTTCTTTCAGGCTGTCTTTGGTTATTTCCACTTCCGCAGAAAACAACAGCTCATCTTCGATGCAACCTGCCAAAAGAGTGGTTTTGACACCGCATAATTCACCTTCCATATTCAAGGAACTGTTCATATATTCTTTTGACATCAAAACCACCTCGCTTCTTAGATTTCTTTTAACAAATCTTCCGGTTTGTAAAGATTCATCTGGCTGATAATCTTACTTCTCTCTGTGTTCCAGACTGCTACACCGACTCTCTGAATATTGAAAATCTTGAGGCTTTCCGGGAGTGCTTTTGAAGTATCAATTTCAAGCTGGAATGCGTATTCTGTATTGTTTACCGGTGCCGCATTTTCCCCTGTACTGTTCGTACTGTCCACAACCGAATAAAAATATGCCATTTTTAATACAACTTTGATATCTTTAAAGCTTAACCCCAACGATTCAATACAATCAGTTAATTCCTTAACCTGTAATTTTGCTGTATCATCCAAGCCAATCAGATAACAAATATCGTTTATCATGTCATTAATGGTAATTCCTCTGGCATCTGCCTGATCTGTAGGCATCAGCAGATAATATTCCTTATCATTTGACTTGTAGTACTCTGCCACAAGCTTTGTTCCAAGAAGTTCAAAGTCTACTTTAATCAAAGCCTGCATAATGTCTGGTTGCTTTACTACTACCGTTGGGGTAACATCTGCGCTGGTTGGTGTTACAACTTTTGTGTCTGCCATAATTTTGTCCTCCTTTTTATTTCATAAAATTGTTTAACTTTATTGCCAAAACCGCCTGTTCTAATTTCATATAAGTACGTATAGTGCCTGCCTTATTGTGACGACTACACAATGAAACCAGATAAAAATTATTAGGGTCAATTTGTCCGCCAACCTGTACCTCTCATAAGCACCTGTTTGATATACTCACCTGGTACTGTTGCCTTATTGATGGCATCGTCAAGCGACTCTGCCTTTACTTTCTGTACTCGTGAAAGCACTTCTTTTATCTCAACATCAAATTCCTGTTCCATATGATATCGCCTCCCGTAAAAATCTCATCACCGGCTCTTTTCTTCCTTTACCTGTCTTTCCTTAAAGCCCTCATCGTACTTTCCATCTTCCAGCCTGTCGTAAAAACAGTCTTCTTCAATCGTTCCGAAATCCTCATACATCTGGTGAAGGAAGTCATTCTGCAGCTTCTTTGGTACATCATCATCCTTTGACATATCCTGATAAAAATAGAACTTCTGCTTTAGCTTTGCCCTGTAATCATAGATATCCTCTATCTTTTCCGGTGTGCCATACTCCCTCTTGTATGCCTTGAAATTCGTGGTTGAGAGTGTGGAACCAAGATAAATCCCATGCTCCCACGATACCCCGATTGTGGTATTGTCCTTTGTAGGCTTCCCATCCTTCGGATAACGCTTATACTCTGTCGCACCAAGGGCGATTGTAAGAGAACCTGACTTCATATCCATCACCACAAGATTTCTTGGTGATAATGCTTCAAGCACCATGTAATCATGGTCATTGAAGTTATGAAATGTCTGTCCCCTTTCAAATGAGCGGTTCTCCATTTCATAATGCAGGTTAAAATCATCAACCCAGCCCTTATCGGTCATTCCAATCTCCTTAAGCTTTGCAACACATTCAGAAGAACTGGCTTCTTTATCAAACCGAAATTCTTTGGAATCGTTATAAAATCCCTGAAGAAAATGTCCCAGCTGAATATCATCCAGACAGAATCTCGCAGATACAGTTACATTTGCTGCCCTGTAATACTCTGTGAAGTTATCTGCTTTACCAAGCGTCCTTCCAAGCAGCAACAAATTGTCTGCAAGCTCTGACATGTCATCAATTGCTATAAAACTCTTATAATCATCCAAGGTCATCAGCATATTTGTCTCTGTTCCCTTGTTGTTTTCTGTTACCAGTATCATATCTTTTAAATCCATTCTTACCTCCAGTCTCAGAGAGGGATTATGCCCTCTCTGCAAATTTCCTGTTATGGTCTTCCTATCACAACTATCTTCCCTGTGCTTGCCACATCCCGGTAAACAACACCAAGACTTTCATTAAGTGCCTCTACCACTTTGCCATTTCCGACATATACTGCCACATGGCTGATGTTCTTATATCTCCCGTTACTTGTAAAACTGTAAAAGATAAGGTCTCCCGGCTGTAACTCATCAAAGGAGACTGTCTTTCCGGCTTCATCCAGTCCCTGTGCCTCCGCTGCCGCCGTGGTTGCACCGCCGTAACTTATATCCACACCTGCATCCTTCCATGAATAATAGGCTAAAGAGCTGCAGTCATAATAGTTACCGCTGTCTCTTAAATCCTGACTATAAGGGAAACCAACTCTGTGAAGTGCATAGGAGCAGACTGTTTTCTGCCTGCTGTCTGTAATTTCGTTTAGGATGGCATTGATTTCATCCTCAGTCATGGAGCTTACTCCCGGACTTCCGCCTCCGCCGCCACTTCCGCTTCCGGCATATCCAAGCTGTCCCATAAACTCCGGACTCATGATCTGCTCAAGCATTTCCACCTGATCAGAATTAAATCCATAGACCGAAATCATATCTCTGTACGATTTCAGTGTGACATTCACATACAGAACCGACTTCGTGACAGTAGTTACATTACCGTCTGCATCTGTTTCTTCCACATCCTTTGTTCCTGTGCTTGTGGTGTATGAACACATATCATTTACTACTGCCTGCAGCCAGCCTTTTGAAATGTCATTCATGACTGTTGCAGTATCTCCGATACCATGCTTGACCATATAGACTGCCATGATGTCATAGTAATTGCTTGGGTTTTCTTCCATACCTTCATAATCCACATATACAAGCTCTCCAAGGTCATATCCGGTATGCTCATTCACTTTCGTATTCACATCCCGGTTAAACTCCTGCACATAAGCACTCGTTACTGTCTGCACGGTATCTCCTGATTCAAGTGGTGGCAGAAATAAAGCAAATGGAGAATTGTAAAGGATTGCTATCACCGCTATAACCGGAACCGCAATCATGGCAACTACAAGAACAAGTAATA
>OJJE01000333.1_pt1 | contig 15553 bp, 9 predicted proteins | sample 1596091 | NCBI WGS metagenome assembly OJJE01 (sample SAMEA4350129, study PRJEB24818) | metagenome | biome: human; feature: gut; material: faeces | place: Denmark | collected 2013-09 | reverse complement strand
CCTGTGATTTATTGTACTGACTAGATTCGGTCCATGCGAGTTGTGCAGAATCGACTGTTTTTCATGGCTGCCTAATATACACACGCGCTGGTTATGTTCACAATAGTCACGCGTTGCAGTATCCATTTCTTTTTATTTTTTTTTTTATTGATACGGCGTCCACCGAGGTCTACACTATCCTCTTCGTCGGCAGCGTCAGATGTGTATAAGAGACAGCTCAAACACCGTCGGCGCATCCTTCATGACTTCTGCCTGTGTTCGGATCCGTGACGCCAACCTCGCAAAATCTTCGTCTCCGATCTCTGTTCCGTTAAAATAAATCCTGTCGTTAAAACGTTTTAAATGGGGAGAAACAAACAGTCCAACCTGATAGCCGGCTGCCGTCAGAATTTTCGACAGGCACGCGCAGACCGAACCTTTGCCGTTCGTACCCGCCACATGTACAAATTTCAGCTTGTCCTGCGGATTTCCAAGCCGTTCCAAAAGCTCCTGTGACCGCACGATCCCTTTTCCCGTGCCGCTCCAGTGTCTTGAATCCATCCATTCAATCGCTTCGTTATAGGTCATCTCATTCCTCGTTTCTTCCCGTCTGATCCGCACAACTAAACTATATTACTTTATTGACGCCAAACAGCTATCGCGGCTGCTGTTCAGTGATTTCCCCATGCATCGACAGACTCCACTTTATAGAATCCGGGCGCTGCGTCAGGATCCGTAAAGGACGTTGCGATGGTGGAGGCAACCTGATTTTCCTTTGTCGGAACAAAGTCTGCAGAATCGCCCTTATATACACGATAATAGCGATGCTCTGCCTCTGTAGAGGCTTCCCAGGTAACTGTCCCGTCTTCTGCACAAATACCTGTAATTGCCGCCGGCTTATGATCGGTGTAATCCGTTGTCAGCAGAACGATGGAGCTTGCCGGAACGGTCACATGCACGCTGTTGCCGACGCATGCAATCAGTTCATCGTAATCCTGCAGGTCTGCAAATTTGCTGCGGGGCACATTGGCAGAATCATACAGATATCTGCGCAGAGCCTTGTCTGATTTCAGATTTTCCAGAGAAATATCGATCTCAACAGGCTCTTTGTGACGATTGACGATCGCAACAGAGAAGGAACCGTCATCGTTTACAACGCCGCCGCTGCGCAGCAGATAGTCCTCGGAGGAAATCGTAAGAGGTTTGGAATTTTTCCGGAAATAGCGAACCAGCAGGCCATAGGCATACAGCCAGTCCCGTGCGCCGTAATCCGTATCATCCCAGCGCAGCAATCCCCATTTGTTCAGACGGTACTGCAGGTCACGGGGATTCGGAACATCTACAAAGGTCCAGAGTGCCATCGCATACACGCCGGCATTAACTGCTGCCAGTGCCATCTCACAGATCTGCAGCGCAGAGTAGGATTCCTTTCCGTTATAGAAGGCATCACACACGTCCATCTTTACGCCATTAATATTGTTCTGCCCCTGCTTGAATGCCTGCGCCAGACCAAACTCGCCCAGAATAAAACGACGCTCGTAAGGCTTTAACATATTGACAACATCGGAGCAGTGACGCTTGAAAATCTTATAAAAATCCAGATCCTCCGCTTCGAAGTCGTTTACATAATGATGTCCGCCAAATACGTTGGAAATCGGAACCATGCCGTTTGCAATCGCCCATTCCACCGTCTCCCAGCGCTCCATCGGGGAAGCGTCGGTCGCCAGCAGGTAGACCGGCAGATGTCTGTGCGCAAACTCGTTATACAGATAGGTATGATATTTTTTGAACGTAGCCATTTCAAATGCCAGGTCTCCCCAGTCATCCAGGCTCAGTTCATTGGACATACAATAAATCTTAACGTTGCTCAGACCCTTTTCATAGATCAGATACTCCAGTCGGTCTGCAACATTCGATGCATACGCAGTCAGCTCCTCGTCCGTCTCATACCGCACGCAATGCCCGGTCAGATAGATTGTTGCACCAACCTTACACTGCATTTTTTCACAATATTCTGCGAACGCATCCATCTCTTCCTTCGTCCATTCCGGAAAGCCTCCCCACATTCTGGAAAAACCGGGCGAAAGCTCCCGATAAACCTTGCCGACGTACTGGTTGAACTGGACGTCATCCATCTCCCGCCAGACGTTTGCTTCGCTGTTATGGAACCCCATTCCCCCAAATCGGGCCATAATCGCTTCCTTTTTGACAGTCATTTTGCTGCTCATAGAAAACCCCTCCTTTTGTGTGCTTTTAAAAGCTTGTGTTCCTTCGCTCACTTGCGCTCATTATAGCATACTTCCGAAAGGATAGATACCGGTTTTGAATCCTTTCAGAGTCCCTTCCAACAAGCTGCCCTTATTAACCGCAGATAAAGGTTACAACGCCCTTATCGTTATCAGACAGACGCTCCATGCCTTCTTTTACAGAACCGTTGTCTACGATCTCCACGCCGTAACGGAATTCACTGAAGCCGGACAGATCCATCTTGAAGTTTGTCTCCCAGGTATTGTTCATGATCCAGCTGTAAACCGGACGCTTGTTGTTTTCTTCCCTGTTATCGCACAGAAGAATCGGATGGGATTCCATTGCTCCCATATACAGCAGAGGGGTATCAAATGTATTTACCAGAATCGTCTGATCCTTGGTACGGTAGATCAGGCCTTCATCTGCCAGATAGTATTCCATATTCGTGCCGGGCAGCTGGTCGATACCAGGACGCATGGCTACGCCGCCATTCTGGATGGAAACCTCTGCATCAGGCAGGTTCAGTGCCAGAGGCATAAATACGCTCTCGATATCCTCGCTCAGTGTCTTTGCGATATGATAAGAAAACTCAATCTTTGGCAGCTTGTTGTACATCTTGATGATAACGCTGCTGTAGTACGTTCCTTCCAGATCAAATACCAGTTCCACCTTAGTAAATACCGGACCGTGATCGAGAATCCTTACATCCTTTAAGTCGCCCTGATACTGTTCCGCGTGCAGGCCTCTGATATTTCTGCCGATCAGACGGCGCTCTTCATAAACACCCTTGCGGATTTTGGTACACTCATAGACAGGAGTAAAGAAAGTCTCCAATCCGGGCTTGCACATTTCCACCTCTGCTTTTTTATTATAGAAAGAAGTAATTCCTTCGCCGACCTTCCAGCTGATTTTGAAGGAATCGTTTTCCATACCGTAAGGCAGCTTGTAGCTTTCGGTATCATAAGTATTGATAATATCACGTACACGCTCTGCGCCGACCCATGCGGTTCTGGTAAACAGGGTCTGTACCGATGCCGGCTGTTCTTCATAAGTGAAGGTCTTTTCTTCCATTGGCTCAAATTCAGCCAGGAAGCTTACCAGAACACCGCGGGGATGTGTAGACAGCTGAACCTCCATCACTTCGTTTGTCTTGTCATCGGTTACTTTTACAGCCGGAAGGCTCATGGTTTCCACATAGAACTCAACCGGGAATACTCTCTTTTCATGGCTGGTGGATACTGCTTTTACCTTACCGGACAGATTGTAGTAACGCAGGATATCGCCGAGCAGATGGCACTGCTCGTTTTTGCGCATTGCAGCTGCCTCATGTGCTTTGGATGCATAGCTGTTTTTACGCATATCCAGGTTTGTTACCATGGTATCGTAAGGGTTGGTTACGGTTGCGGAATGACCCCAGGTGTGTTCCGCATACAGCAGGGAGTTATCGCCGTAAGCTTTTACCAGCTCTGCGTTATGAACACCGGTCTTTTCTTCCAATCGGTCGCAGATACGGTTTAAACGAACTGCCTCTTTATAATGCTTTACTGCATAAGGCGTGCTGCCAACACCATTGCCCCACCAGTCGTTGATCGAACCGCGGTAAACGGGAGCATCCGCTACCTTATTGCGGATCAGATCATACAGCTCCTGTAAGGTTACCATACGCAGGGTAACTTCTTCGCCGTACTTTTCGTTGAACAACGCTACCGTGTCTGCAATTGAGGGATTGATGGGCGCGTTGTCGGAGAATACACCGGAAACGCTTGTGATATAGAAATCATAGGGATAACCGTTTTCTTCATATTCCTCCATGCTTGCGATCAGGTTGGAGTGCAGCTTCTCCAGCGGCCCTGCAACATCTCCCTGTGCTTTGCCGAAGTAATTCTCTGTCATGAAGTTGACGTTTTTGTTGAATACGATGCCGAGCGCGTTGCCCAGGTTGTAATGCTCGCCGCTCCATACCAGCAGACGCTTGCCGTCTTCATTTTCCCAGAAATAAGGCTTCTGGTTCTGATACAGCGGATACATGCCGTGATGGGTGTGGATATTTGTATATAAGAACTCAACGCCGTTTGCGAGCATAGCGTCTCTCTGTCCCATGGAAATACCGTTGATATCCGCAAACATCGCAGTCTTTACGGTAATGCCTTCCTTAGCGCATACCTCCTGCATATCATGGATTTTCTCGGTCAGATATTCGCAGTCAGCCAGGTCATTGAAGTTTAAGTAGTTTGCAGAAAGACCGATGCTGTTTTTCTTTACCAGATCGAAGAACGTCTTTTTTTCTTCCTTCGTTGCAACCTTTAAAAACTGCTCTACGCAGTACCAGGTCTCACAGTTCCATTTCAGATCCTTCTGATTGGTTCCTTTTTCCAGGCCCTCCTCAATCAGCTCTACTGCCCGGCGGATGTTATTCGCCTGGTTGTAAATAACCTGTTCCTGCAGGTCTGTGTAACCAACGTCTGTGTGAGAATGATGTACAATGTAAACCTCTCTGATCTTGTGTGCCATTTGCAAAATCTCCTTTTTGTATGATAGAATAATGATTATAATTTCCAGCGGGCTGTAGATGCGCAATGCACAAAACAATCCGCGAAATCATGCTTAACCACTGCAACAGGACAGACAACCTATGAACGAAACAAATCTGATTATCCAAAACCGCCTGCGCGAAGCGACCGTCAGTCTGGAGCGCGCCAACCTCATCATCTGTGACGAGACGTGGAAATGTGATTCCTCGGTTCCGCCCTTTTCCAGCATTCAGCTCGTCCTGCAGGGGGAGGGAACCGTCTGCATCGATGAGACAACCATCCATCCAACAAGCGGACAGCTGTATCTGCTCCCCGCCTACACGAACCAGGCGTTTTTTACCGATATCCATAATCCATACCGCACCTACTATTGCCATTTCGAGATCACCTGCCAGCAGACCGACCTGTTCGAACTCATTCATCTGCCGCTCTGTATCGACGCGAAAGACCCCAAAAAGGCCGAACAGCTTTTCCTCGATCTCGTCCACAGCGTCCGACAGGATGATATCTTTTCTGCGCTGAAAGCCAAACAGGCTGTTTTAAACCTGCTCTGTTACTATCTGGAATGCTGTCCGCCAGACAGCGTTTCCCTTGTCACCCTGAGCTTTGACTCGCCCCTTTCCGATGCCATCGCTTATGTGGAAACACATTTGAACGAGCAGATCACGGTACAGCAAATGGCAGAGGCTGCCGGATATCATGTCAGCCACTTTACGCGGCTGTTCCAGTCCCGCATGGGCATTTCTCCCGGTCAGTTCATCCTTCAGAAAAAAACGGAAACCGCAACGCAGCTTTTGACCTCCACCGATCTGCCCATCGCTTCCATCGCAGATTCTCTCGGATTCGGCAGCCAGTTTTATTTTTCGAATTTCTTCAAAAAACAGACCGGCATGACACCGTCCTCCTATCGCCGCTTATATCTGCGCGCCTATCTGGAATCCTGAAAATCTCATAGGTTTACATAACTGCAAATCTCCTGTGCACAAGAAGTGTAGCACAGGAGATTTCTCAATTACATATATTATTCTTTCAGAAATATATAAGATCGTGCGGTCAGCACTTTTTACCCTTTTTACGCGGTCACACAATCCGCTTCTTCTCTTTCTGACGAAGCAAACATGCGATTCCTGCAGTCAGGATCTGTGAAAGCACCATGCTCAGCCACACACCGTCCTGTCTCAAAATCCGCGGCACGATCAACAAAAGGATCAATAAAAGTACCGGTTCTGCATACACACAAATGTAGGAAAATAGGCTTTGCTCTGTCGCATAAAATCCTGATGTGGTGATTCTCGAAAACGCATAGAACAAAAGTCCGGCCAGAAATATCGGCATCGCATTTCCGGTCATCTGCGTTACGACATCGGAAGAACCAAAGATCACACCCAACTCATATCTGGTCACATAAAGGATCAGCATACAGGCAAGTGCCAGCACCCACGCTGTTCCATACGCCATGTTGCGCACCCGGTCCACCTCTTTTGTTTTACCCTCACCGTAATGCAGGCTCATCAGCGGCTGGCTTCCATCCCCCACGCCCTGCATCAGCAGATACACGATTGTCAATCCATAAGCGATGCAGGCATAGCTCGCAACCGCAGTTTCCCCACCGTAAGACAGACAGAAACGGTTCATGAACAGCAGGGAAATCATCGGAGAAAGCGACAGTCCAAACGGCGCGATGCCGATCTGCACGATTCTGCAGACCTTTTTCCCAAACTCCTTACAGACGCCCAATACCGGCAGCTTTTCTTTCCATACATAAACAAAAGAGCCCACCATTGTCACAGCCTGCCCCAGGATCGACGCCCATGCCGCACCGGCCATACCAAGCTGCAGCACCCAGACAAACAGATAATCCAGTACAATATTCATTCCAAATCCGGCGATCATTGTAACCATCGCAAAGGAAGCGCCTCCGTTATTACGGATCAGCGGCACAATACCTGTCGCAAATACCTGAAACGTCGTCCCGTAGACCATGATCCGCAGATATTCCTCACCCAGGGGACGAATCGTCCCCTCTGCCCCCAGAAAGGACAGCACCGGATCCATAAAGATCAGCATCACAGCCGTCAGTACAATACTCGTCAGAAGCAGCAGCCGCAGAGCTGTACGCACATACTCGTCTCCGTCCTCCTTTTGTCCCTCTGCACGCCGTACCGTCCACATGACTGCACCGCCCATTCCGATTCCGGTGCCCGCCGACTGCATCAGCGTCACCACCGGATATACCACATTGATCGCAGAAAGTCCGACATCTCCGACACTGTTTCCTACAAAAAAGCCATCTACAATTGCATAAATACCAGAAAGTGCAAACGCCAGTACCGACGGCACAACGTATTTTAAAAATTTTTTCATATCCTCCTCTTTTCCCTCCGCAAACTGCGATTTGTCAGAAATGCAGAAATCTCTGCATCTCCCCGGTTCCTTTCCTTTTCCACAGCAGTTTCCGCTTCATCATAACAAAAATCTATCATTTTATAAATATATCATTTTAATTTATTATATTTCTATGCTAGGATAATAACTGTTTGCAGGCGGTACTGTAAACTGCTGCATCCGTCAGTGTCAAAAACTTCTGATCTGACACGTAATTATGAGAGAAAACTGGCGGCGAACGTTCCGTCAGGAAGGGAGAACACATGAGTTTCATTCAGAAAAATGTAAAAGGCATCCTGTTATGCCTCGTCCTTGCCATTCCCTGCTGGTTTCTGGGACAGGCTGTCCCGGTTGTCGGCGGTCCGGTATTCGGTATTCTTGCCGGTATGCTGATCACGCTGCTGCTCAAAGATAAAACACAGTTCCAGAGCGGCATCACATTTGTATCCAAAAAGGTGCTGCAGTACGCAGTCATCCTGCTTGGCTTTGGCCTAAACCTTTCCGTTATTTTGGAAACCGGAAAGCAGTCTTTACCGATCATCCTCGCAACGATTTCCACCTCGCTGATTATCGCCTATGTGCTGCACCGTATCATGCACGTTCCCGGCAAAATCTCCACGTTGGTCGGTGTCGGTTCCTCGATCTGCGGCGGCTCCGCAATCGCTGCAACAGCCCCCGTTATTGATGCAGATGATGAAGAGGTTGCGCAGGCAATTTCCGTTATTTTCTTCTTCAACATGCTGGCTGCCCTGTTTTTCCCGGCCCTCGGCGCGCTGCTCGGATTTTCCACCACAAGCGGCGAAGCCTTCGGAATTTTCGCCGGAACTGCTGTCAACGATACTTCTTCCGTGACCGCTGCCGCATCCACCTGGGATTCCCTCTATCAGCTCGGCACACAGACACTGGACAAAGCTGTTACCGTAAAGCTGACCCGTACCCTTGCAATCATTCCGATCACACTGGTACTCGCCTTTGTCCGCACGAGAAAAGCCGGTTCCGAAGGCAAAAAAGTCGAGTTTAAAAAAATTTTCCCGATGTTTATTCTCTACTTTGTGCTGGCTTCCGTCATCACAACAATCGCAACCTCTCTCGGTGTTTCCGCATCCGTATTTTCTCCTCTCAAAACACTGAGCAAGTTCTTCATCGTCCTCGCCATGTGCGCGGTCGGTTTAAATACAAACATCGTAAAACTCATCAAAACCGGCGGTAAACCGCTCGCCCTGGGCTTTTGCTGCTGGGTCGGCATCGCTTCCATGAGCCTGCTCATGCAGCATGTGCTGGGAATCTGGTAAGATACGGCACACAAACTCCCCAGCCCCGCCGGGCATCGCGCTTCGGTCAGGTCTGGGGATGTTCGATTCTGATATTCTGTTTTCTTTAAAACGCAAACGGAAATTCCGTTTTTTGTCCTACGGGAAATGCATCCGGGTTGGATGTCTCCGTCACTTCAAAGCTCGCGCCGTCCCAGCCGTTGATCTGAATAATTCCCTTTACAGAGCCATCCTCGGATGAAAATTCCAGCTCCCCGTTTCCGTTATCCACAAAGCTTCCTTTTAGCTCGCCCTGCCTGTAAATGGAGATCACCGCTTCATCGCTGCCATTTACGCCCTGCTGGGTACATAACAGGCTGTATACACTGCCGATCCCCTGATTATCCACAAACACTCCGTACTTCGTCGACCGCTCCGGCATTTCAAATGCTTCGCCCTTCACCTTTGCCAGCTCATTTGCAAGGACATAGGCTCTGTTTTTTGTAATTTCTTCCAGAAAAAAGTTCACAAGAAGCGAGTACATGCTCCCGTTTTCTTCGCTGGAACCAAGGCTCTCCTGCGCCACTTCTTCTTTCATGGAGTTCCAGCTTCTCTGCTCTGCGAGGACTTTTTCCTTCGTCTGCGCATCCGCCGAATCGCTGAATCTGCTCCACAGGTTATTCAGCTCCGTATCCCAGATTTTGAGAAACCATCCGGACGATATATTCATTTCCCCCTGCGTCTGAGCAGTTTGGGCAATCGCCTCATACTGTTCGGAAAGCGTGTGAATATTTTCCAGTTCCTCTTGCAAAGAAGCCGATACTACATCGTCCACATCTTTTTTGATGTCCTCAGAATAATCGCGCGTAAAATCGATCTCCTGAGTATCGGTTGATTCGATATCAGTATCCTCTTCACCGGAACCATTATTTTCTTCACTGGAATCAGCATTTTCTCCGCCGGAATCCTTATTTTCTTCACTTAAATCAATATTTCCTGTGCCTGAAAGCTCAAGCGGTTCTTCTGTCTGAAAAACGGTGTCTTCCGTACCCGAAATATCGCTGTCTGCTTCCTTGTTTCCGCAGCCTGCGCAGAGTCCAAAGGTCAATGCAAATATCGCCAGATAAACTCTTTTTTTCATCAAATTTTCCCTCGTATACTTTTTTTCAAGATTTTTGAAACCAGTTCTTTCTGCATTCTAACTCACTCATCTGATTTCTTGTATGTTTCACACTTGTTTTCCACAGCTTCACCCCAAAATAATCCAGCCAAAAATTCCGGAAATGCACTCAACACAAATACCCGCTGTCTCTCAGCCTCCTGTACTTCCATGACATATATCTGACCCGGTGTTACCTCTTCGAAATATTGTCAATCACCTGAGGTTCTCTGACCTCTCCCTCGACTATAAATGCCTTATAGTCTTTATTTGCCATTAAATGCACCTGCCTTATACATTTTCTGAAGATTATGAGCCTGACGCAGTTCCTTTTCTGTTAATTGAGAAATCGCTTTTATGCTGTTATTTGCAAGTAAGAAATAGCTATCCGGTCTAAGCAGATCATTGCTCATCAGATCCGTGTTGTGAGTCGTTGTAAATATCTGAACTCCAGCTATCTGGTTCAAATGTCTTTGCACCGACTCGGATAATTCGAAATGATAAAATGCATCAAATTCATCTATAAACACAAAAGATGCCTTTTCCATACGAATATACCAATAATAGAACAATGCCAGTGATCTGGTTCCGGTAGAGGCGATCTTAAAGAAATCAGCATCTGTATTATCAAAATGACAGTAGATTGCTTTTTTGCCGTCCACTTCGCATCCGTATAATTCATAGTCAATGTCATTTTCTTTCAGGAACCTCTGGAAATCCAGCACTTTTCCACTATTTACAATACCTTCCGCTACACCTTCGTTACCATTTGTAAAGCCTTCATATCCCCGGCTATCTAACGAATAAAACAAAAGCATACGTTCCACAAAATCAATAAACTTTTTAAATACCCGATTTTGCCCATTATCCGTAAGAATAGAGTTGTTGTTCACATACCTTACACGGGAAATCGGACTCTCGCTCTTGATCGATACATTCAAAGTGCCGGAACCATCCAGCAAGGTGAACCCATCCCTAGTAAGAAAATCAAAAAAGATAACTTCCTTTCCATCAATAGATAAACTCTCACTCTTCAAAGTATTTACATCATTTTTGCTGTATCGGTAAACCACTTCATGACCATCAAACATAAAGGTGTATTCAAATTCAGCAAAGGATTTTCTTCCACTCATGTTCAGGTAAAAATCGTAGCTGGAAAGCAATTTCTGTTTATCTGTCAAATGGGTGATGATATCAAAAATAGCCAATCCAAGGTTTGATTTACCGCTGCTGTTAATGCCATAAATAATTCCTTTTGTCACACAACCGTTTTTTATAATTTCAGAATTAAAGTTATAATTGCTGGGTGATCCTATATCAAATGTGATTTTATCCTGAAACCCTTTAAAGTTTTCTACGCTGAATTTTTTTAACATAACAATCACCATTCCTGCTCTTTTTCTATATTATATTATTATCTGCAAAAAAATTCAACTTATGCCGTATTTTTTTTACGGAACCAAGCTGAATCCACTCCTTTTCTCCGGAAACAAAAAAACGACACCAAATATCGTTGGATGGCCACCAGACAAAAGCCATACCGATATTTAATGTCGTTGTTTTTATTCACTTTCCTTCGAAAAAAAGCGTGTCCGAAATCGTCCGCCGCCCCGTTTCGCCAAAATCGTCCTCTGTCTTTTCGAAATCATAGATCAGAAGCTCCGGCTGATTCCGGGTACATTCTTTTAAAATCTGACCGGATTTTCAATCAGTCCCGTTCGGGTATATTCCCGTCAATCTGCGCGCCTTCTTTATTTCTTTTTCCCGTCTTTTCTCTTTTTCTTACGCTCCTGAATTCGACTGCTGAGAAAATCTGACTTTTCTCCGGAGGCTGTATCTGTTTCCTCTAAAGCGATCGTCGGCAGAGAATCGATTTCATCCTTCTTCATACGGGGCAGCTCGTATTTGTGTTCAAATTCTGCCACCTCTGCGCGGAACTCCGGATTGTCCGTATCACGGACCATTTCCAAATAGCCATGGGTATCGAAGCCGTCTTCATTGACCTGAAGCAGGCATACTGCGATATTGGAGCAGTGGTCTGCAACACGTTCGTAGCAGGTCGTAATATCCGACAGCGTAAGTCCAAGCTCTATGGTACATTTTCCCTTCCGTAATCTGCGGATATGGCGTCTCTTGATCTCCATATTCAGTCCGTCGATCACCTCTTCCAGAGGCTCTACAGACTTTGCAAGCTTCAGATCATCGTTCTTAAATACCGTTACCGCACGGTTCATGATATCCTGAACCGCCGCCGTAAATACCTTCAGCTCTTCTTCTGCTTTGGCAGAAAAATGCAGATCCTTTTCCGCCATTTCCTGTGCATATCCTACGAGGTTGATCGCATGGTCACAGATCCGCTCAAAATCACCGATACAATGCAGCAGCGTGGACAGTGTATGGCTGTCTCTCGTAGAAAGATTCCGGCTGCTTAATTTTACCAGATAAGTACCCAGCTGATCTTCGTAGGAATCCACAAGATTTTCCAGATTTTCCACCCGCTTTGCCTGTTCTGGATGGAACTCTGTCACAAGCCCCATTCCAAGCAACAGGGCTTCCCGGGCATACTCTGCCATATCGCCTGCGGCTGTTTTACACTGCTCCAGTGCAAAATGCGGAGATGCCAGGAAACGCTCGTCCAGGATCTGAATGCTCTTTTCTACCGGAACATCCTCGAGCTCGTCCGGAGTAACCGGAATCGTCTTCATCGCAAGCTTTACCAGTACTTCGGATATCGGCAGCATGATAATCACCGCCGACAGGTTAAAGATACTGTGGATCATGGCAATGATGAAAGGGTTTGCAAGCTCTGTCATAAACGAAAAATGTACGATCGCATCGATCAGATAAAAAAGCACCATGAAAAAGCTTGTCTTTAAAATACAGAAATATAAATGCATCAGCGCTGCACGCTTCGCATTTTTACTTGCGCCCATAGAGGAAAGAATCGCAGTGATCGCCGTACCGATGTTTTCACCCATCAGAATCGGGATCGCAGAACCGATGGTAAGTGTTCCACTCATGGAAAGTGCCTGCAGGATACCGATGGATGCAGAAGAGCTCTGAATAACCGCAGTCAGCACCAGACCGGCAAGCATACCAAGGATCGGATTGGAGAACATCGTCAGAATGCCGGTAAATTTCTCATTGCCCGCCAGAGGCTCTACTGCAGAGGACATAGTTTCCATACCAAACATCAGAACTGCAAAGCCGATCAAAATCGTACCGATATCTTTTTTCTTATCATTTTTAGCGGTCATCAGCATGATCACGCCAATGATACCGACGATTGGTGAGAAGTTCGCCGGCTTTAACAGCTGTACAAACACATTGCTGCTTTCGATACCAGTCAAGCTCAGCATCCAGGAAGTAACTGTCGTTCCGACGTTCGCCCCCAAAATAACGCCTGCAGCCTGCGTCAGCTTCATAATACCGGAGTTTACGAGTCCGACTACCATTACCGTCGTTGCTGACGATGACTGAATTACTGCTGTGACAACACAGCCCAGCAGCGCGCCCTTCCATTTATTGGAAGTCAGCGATTCCAGAATTTCTTCCAGACGTCCGCCCGACGTTCTTTTCAGACCATCTCCCAGAACCTGCATACCGTATAAAAACAGAGCAAGTCCCCCGACCATCGCCAATATTCCGAATATATCCATTTCATCCTCCATGCTGCGGTCCTGCCGCTCATTTTTCAAAGATATTACTTTGATTTTACATGATTGAGCCTTTTTACGCAACCTTTCAGGTGAAATCCAGCGCATTTCTCCTGCCGGATATCTCCCTTTTCCTTTCCTGCCGCAGTAGGATCCTCCAAAGCGTTTTTATTGTATGAAATCGAAGCTTCCTTTACGACAAAAAATCCCGGTACGTTTTCACGCACCGGGATTTTTATCAGGTAAGATTTTGACGGAATGTTCAGCTTCCTATACTGGAAAGATCAGCCTTCAATTGCGATCCGGTTGTCTTTCTTTTCTACCTTCTTTGCTTCCTTCTTCAAAATGTGAAGCTGCAGGATACCGTTTTCAAACTTCGCGGAAACATCCTCGGGTTCAACGGCTTCGCCGACATAAAATGTTCTGGAGCAGCTGCCTGCGTAACGCTCCTGACGAATGTACTTGCCGGTCTTCTTATCGGTTTCGTCTTTATCAAGGCCTTTGACAGCGCTGATATTCAGATAACCATTTTCGACGGTGATCGTAACCTCGTCTTTCTTGAAGCCAGGCAGATCAATATCTACCTCGTAAGCATCCTCGGTTTCCCGAACATCTGTCTTCATGAGGTTCTTTGCATGTTTGCCATACAGAGGATTCTTCTTACCGAAGAACTCACTCTCATCCGGCCAGCTCATCCAGTTATCCATATTCTCAAATAAATCTTCATCCCAAATTCTAGGCAGTAACATAAGTCATTCCTCCATTCCTTCTATCATGCCTTCTGTGAATCCTTTTCAGAAGTGGTTGTCATTTTATCTGGTTCAAAGAAAAGCTTTCTGAGAACTCCGATTCCGTTTTCGGCATCTTCTGTTCTTTTTGTTCCCTTTCCTTTGTTCTAGATGTAATATAACACCCATTATTAGCAATGTCAATAGGTGAGTGCTAATTTTTTTGTGAAGAATTTGTGAACGCTGCGAGCTCTGTAAAATGACAAAAACAGTATCCAAAAGCTTTGGCTCTCCTTCTTATTTTAGCTTGTACGAAATCTTGACACGGAACACAATGTGAGGGAAAATACTATGAAAACAGCCGCCATGACTGACATCAACAGAGGTCTTGCAAAACACCTCTGAAAAAAAGGGCATGTTAGATGAAACAAAAAACACTTATTCCGCTTATCGTTTTCTTACTGGGTATATGCCTTGTTGGTATAATCCTATACAAAGTAGACTCTCATGAAACAGCACAGAACCATACAACAGCATTATTAAATGCAACAACCTATGGGGAACGCATAAAAAATGAGATTACAGAAGGGATAGACGTTACGGATGTTCTGAAACAGATTTTGATCAGTGAATCTGGAGAATTTAACCAGTTTGACATGATTGCAGAAAATCTTATGTCTGATTCTATTGAAAGCGTGCAGCTTGCTCCGAATGGTGTTGTGACAGATATTTATCCGTCCACCGGAAATGAAGCAGGCAAAATTGATCTGCTCCATGATAAAGATCGTGGAAAGATTTCCTGTTATGCAAGGGACAACCATACAATCATTACCCAGGGACCATTCAAATTGAAACAGGGCGGCTCTGGAATTGCTGTCCGCAATCCCATTTTCCTGAAGGATGAAAACGGGTTGGAATATTTCTGGGGCTTTACCATTGTTGTCCTGCGTGTACCCGACATTTTCTCAGACGCGGTCAGTGCACTTTCCAGCTTTGGATATGAATACAGAATTTCAAAGACAGATGCTCCCTGGAGTGATACCTATAACATTATTTCTCAATCAAATGATTCGTTGATAAATCCGGTTTCTTATACTTTTACGATAGGGGAAGAGGAATGGATGTTTGAAGTCGCTCCTCAAGGTGGATGGCGAAACAATTTATTAATAACAAAAACCAGTGTGATATTAATTGCTAACGTTATACTTCTGTCCGTTCTTACCTGTGTATGGCTGACTTCGAAAGAAAATAAAAACAGATTCCAGATACTGGCACACACGGATTCCCTTACCAATATTTACAATCGCTATGGATTTGATGAATTGGCAGCGAAAATGATAGCTAAAAATCCGAAAACTCATTTTGTGGCTGCACTTTTTGATATTGATGACTTTAAGTCTGTCTCTTATACACATCTCCGAGCCCACGAGACGGACTCCTATCTCGTATGCCGTCTTCTGCTTGAAAAAAAAAAAAAAAATAACCAAAACAACCGGAAATTCATTCATCTCACCACTATAAGAAATACACGCCGAAGAACACACGAGACTCACTCCTACCACCAACTCACTCTCCTGCTTGAACATCAACACCGCAGACGAGCAGGCAAACAACAAGG
>OJJE01000327.1_pt1 | contig 15898 bp, 18 predicted proteins | sample 1596091 | NCBI WGS metagenome assembly OJJE01 (sample SAMEA4350129, study PRJEB24818) | metagenome | biome: human; feature: gut; material: faeces | place: Denmark | collected 2013-09 | reverse complement strand
TGTGTCCATATATCTTCGCCTCTCTAAGTTATTCTGTCATATTATTTGTACATTATGATTTCTTTGTCTTTCTATTTTGTGTTTTGTTTTTTTTTTTTTTTCAAGCAGAAGACGGCATACGAGATAGGAGTCCGTCTCGTGGGCTCGGAGATGTGTATAAGAGACAGGTCTTGTGTTGGCGGGCAGCGCCCTCATTATGCAGGAGGATATCTGGGGAAACCGCAACATCCTCTCCAAGACCGGGCCGGGGCAGACCTTCGCGGATGTGTTTGCCTGCGCGCCGGGAGCGGTGCTGAACGTGAGCGTGGAGGCGGAGAGCACGATGACGGTGATGTTTCTACACATAAGGCGCGTTTTGGGCGTGTGCCCCTCCGCCTGCTCCTACCATAGCCAGTTCATCCGCAATCTGCTGGGCGAGTTAGCGGAGAAGAACCTGCGGCTCAACGAAAAGCTCACCCACATGGGCCAGCGCACGACGCGTGCAAAGCTGATGCCCTATTTTTCCGCCGAGGCCCTGCGGCGCGGAGTCTATGAGTTCGACATTCCGTTTTCAAGGCAGCAGCTTGCGGATTACCTCGGTGTGGAGCGCAGTGGGCTGTCCGTGGAGCTTGGAAAAATGCGGGATGAGGGCCTGCTCGACTTTCACAAAAGCCATTTCCTTCTCAAAACGCCGGAGGCTGACCGTCCCTTTCCTTCTACGCGTTAAGGAGCCCCCTTTGGGCGTATTAGCAAGTGCGGATAACCCCGTCAGCCACGGAGCGTCGGGGTTTTGCAGATGGAAGAAGCAGCTACGGTCTGTAGAGATCGGCAGGACAGCGTCAGCTCGTACAATCTTATTTGATCATACCCACAGCCGCTTTGGCTGTGGGTATTTTCTGTTTGAACTCCAAAAGCTTTGCAGAGCTCAAGGAGCCTAATCGTACAACCGGAACAGCGCCGCGCCGATTTTCTCAAATTATGTGACGCCATCACAGTAAAACCGCTTGTCACGCGGTATACTACGCATAAAAGCACAGCCGCAGAGTACATCTGTGGCTGTGCTTTGTGTTCAGTTGCTCACTGATGCGTGGACTGGATATGGAGAGACAACATATCTCCCGATCTTACATGGGTTATCGTATCTGCCATCACTCTGGCAGTTTGCCTTGCAGATATGTCGGCATCCCCACTGCGGTCGTATCCGGTCTGTCCTTAAACATGGCTTTTTCAATCTACCTCCCTTATCGGTTTTCCGCGATATATTTCTCCGCCATGTGGACTGCCACCGCGCCGTCCGCCACGGCGGTGACCACCTGACGGAGGGGCTTCGTCCGCACGTCGCCCACGGCGTAAACGCCGGGAATACTGGTTTCAGTGGTCTCTCCGGCCACGATATAGCCGCCGCCGTCCAGCGCCAGTTGACCCACCACCAGCGCCGTGGCGGGCTGTCGGCCCACGCTGACAAATACGCCGTCGCAGTCCACCACGCTTTCCTCACCGGTGACGGTGTCCCGCAGGCGGACGCCGGTCAGCCTGTCCCCGGAAAGCAGCGCGGAAACGACGCTGTTCCAACGGAATTCCACGTTTTCGGCCTGTGCCAGCGGCTCGTGATAGATCTTGGTGGCCCGCAGGGTGTCTCTGCGGTGGACGAGGATCACTTTTTTCGCCACGCGGCTGAGAAGGAGGGCATCTGCCGCGGCGGAATTGCCGCCGCCCACCACGACCACCGTTTTGCCCTTGTAAAACATCCCGTCGCAGGCGGCGCAGTAGGCCACGCCCCGGCCCACCAGTTCCGACTCTCTGGCCACGCCCAGCGTTCTGGGTTCCGCACCGGTGGCCAGCACCACGGTTTTCCCCCGGAAGATCCCCTCGCTGGTCTCCACGAGCTTGGGAACCGCCGTCAGATCCATGCGGAGGACTTCTGCGTATTCGCTGCGTGCCCCAAAACGCTCCGCCTGCTTTTGCATCTTCTCCGCCAGAGAGAAGCCGTCGATCCCGTTCTCAAAGCCGGGGTAGTTGTCGATCTGCTCGGTCAGAGCCATCTGCCCACCGGCGGACAGTTTTTCCAGCACGATGGTGTCCAGCCCCGCCCGTGCCGCGTACAGGGCGGCGGTGTAGCCGCCCGGTCCGCCGCCCACCACAATCATATCATAAACATGATTGTTGTTCATATCTGAATCCTCCGTTATTTCGCCAAGGCTTCCTGAATGAAACGGTCGATCTCTGCCTTTGAGCCGGGCGCGGTGATGGAACCCACGGCCTTTCCGTTCCGGAACAGCACCAGAGTTGGGATGACCTTGATCCCCTCGGCCCCCGCCAGCTGCGGCTCCTCGTCAATATTGATCTTGCCGACGGCAAGGCTGTCCGCGTATTCCTCTCCAATCTTCTCATACGCAGGGCCGATCCTCCGGCAATAGCTGCACCAGGGCGCCCAGAAATCCACCAAAACAGGCTTTTCCTCCCGGATCAACTGCTTAAACTGCTCCTGATTCATGTTCATAGCTGCCATATTTGCCAGCTCCTTTCCTTTGTTTTCTTATAAATCGTCTATTAGTGCGGTACTCTTGGCGTAGGCGGTACTGCGTGCCTCAAAGAAATCGGTCTTGACCATGTTGGCGTCGGCGTACTGGCTGACCCATTCCATGCTCTCCGGTTCGCTCTCAAAGCCCGGATACAATGCCGGATAGCCAAGGCTCGTCCAGCGAAGATTGCCGAGATAGCGGATGTAATCGCTGATCATCTGCCGGTTCAGTCCCGGGATGTCGTCGCCGATCACATAATGCCCCCATGCGATCTCCTGCTCCACGCCCTCACGCATCATCTCGCGCAGCGCTTGTACACTCTCGGAGGTGAACAACTCCGGCTGCTCCTTTTGCAGCTCCGTGATGATATTGCGGAACAGCCACAAGTGCGTGTTCTCGTCGCGGTTGATATAGCGGATCTCCTGCGCCGAGCCGGGCATCTTCCCGTTTCGGGAGAGATTGTAGAAGAACATAAAGCCGCTGTAAAAATAGATGCCCTCCAAAATATAGTTCGCCATCATCACGCGCAGCAGCGTGGGAGCGTCCTTCCGCTCCTGAAACTCGTTGTAGCATTCCCCAATGAAGGTGTTGCGGCGCAGCAGATGCTCGTCCGTTTTCCATTGGTAGAGGATGTCATTGCGCTCCACAGGAGAGCAGATGGTGTCGAGCATATAGCTGTAGCTCTGTGAGTGGACACACTCCTGAAACGCCTGAATGGACAGGCAGAGATTGACCTCGTTGGCGGTAATGTAGGCGCCGATATTAGGCAGGTTCGCTGTCTGAATGGAATCCAAAAAGACAAGAAAACTCAAAATTTTATCGTAGGCGCTGCGCTCGGCTGACAGCAGGCGGGGATAGTCCTTCACATCCTGCGAGAGATTGATCTCCTCAGGGATCCAAAAGTTGTTCATGGCCTGCCGGTACCAGTCGCTGACCCAAGCGTACTTCATATTGTTGAAGTCGTTGAGGTTGGTGGTATTGCCGCCGATCATGCGCCGCAGGCGCACATCAAGGTTGCCCTCTGGGTTAAAGAGGGGCTTTTTCTTCAGTTCCGTCATGCTATCCTCCTTATGACGAGCAGCTTTCGCAGTCCTCGACCTCAAGGGCCTTGCTGCGGACATAGTAAATGGTCTTGACGCCGACCCTCCACGCCTCTAAATACAGTCTGAGCACCTGACGCATGGAATAGTCATTGGTGATATAGAGATTCATGCTCTGCGCCTGGTCAATATGTCTCTGGCGAAGGCCCGCGGCGCGCACCGACCAGCTTTGGTCGATCAGATGCGCCGCCTTATAGTACCACCATGTATCCATAGAAAGCTCCGGGGCAACGCGGGGCAGCATGCTGCCCTTTTTCTCCTCTAAGAAGAATTTCTTCATAATTGGATCGATGCCCGCCGACGTGCCGGAGAGGATAGATGTGCTGGAGGTCGGTGCGACCGCCAGCAGATAGGCGTTGCGCATTCCCTGCACCGCCACCGTTTTCGCAAGCGCCCGCCACTTTTCGGAGGTATAACCCCGCTTTTCAAAATACGCGCCCGTCTGCCAGTCGCTGCCCTCAAAGAGTGCGTAACGACCCTTTTCCCGTGCCAGTGCTGCGTCCGCCTTGACGGCGGCGTAGTTGATGTGCTCGAACACCGCATCGGTGAAGGCAAGGTGCTCATCGCTCTCCCATCGGATGCCGCGCTTTGCCAGCATGTGGTGGTAGCCGCTGACGCCCAGACCGATGCTGCGGTACTTCTGATTGGTAAGCCGCGCGTATTCCAACGGGTAGAAGTTGAGGTCGATCACATTATCCAGTGCGCGGATGGCCGTTTCCACCGTGCGTTCCATATAGGCCTCGTCCTCCACCGGCAGATTACCGAGAGACAGACTCGCCAGATTGCAGACCACAAACTCACCGGGGCGTGTGGCCGTCACCACCACTGTGTCGCCGTTCTCCGTGTGCACCTCAGTGCTGATATGCTCGATGGGCGCCATGTTCTGTGCGATCTCCGTGCAGAGATTGGAGCAATAGATCATTCCCGTGTGGCCGTTTGGGTTCATACGATTTACGCTGTCGCGGTTGAAGGCGAAGGGCGTGCCGGTCTCCACTGCCGAGCGAAGCACCAGCCGCACGATGTCCTTGACGGTGACGCTGCGCTTTTCGATGCGCGGGTCATTGACGCAGTCCAGATACCGCTTCTCCCATTCCGTACCCCAGTAATCCTCCAGAGCGTAGCCCTTGACCGTGAGGATCTCATGCGGACACATGAGATGCCACGGCGCGTCTATGTTCTCCTCCGCCAGTCGCCAGAAGAGATCCGGATAGCACACGGCAGGAAACACATCATGCGCCTTCATGCGGTCATCGCCATTGTTAGCGCGCAGTTGAAGGAATTCCGGTAGATCCCGGTGCCATGCGTCTAAGTAAACCGCCACAGCGCCCTGCCGCATCCCCAACTGATCCACCGCCACGGCGGTGTCGTTGACCAGCCGAATCCAGCGGATAACACCACCCGCCGCCCCTTGAAAGCCGCGGATGGTGCTGCCTGCAGCGCGCACCTTACCGAAGTACATCCCCATTCCACCGCCGAATTTAGAGACCTTTGCGAAGTTGTCCAGCGAGCGGTAGATGCCGTCCAGACTGTCCGGCACAGTGTCCACAAAGCAGCTTGAAAGCTGATGGTAGGGCTTTCGCGCGTTAGACATGGTAGGTGTCGCCATCGTGACTTCCATACGGCTGAGCATATCGTAAAAGCGCTTTACCCACCCCATGCGGTCAGAGCCTTCGTTCATAGCAAGATGCAGCGCGATACCCAAAAACATCTCCTGCGGTGTTTCCAGCGGCACGCGGCTGCGTGACTGGATCACATAGCGTTTGAGCAGCAGGTCAAGGCCGGAGTAGGTGAACAGCTCGTCCCGTTCCGGGCAGAGAAAGTCCTCCGCCATGGCAATCTCCTCGTGGGTATAGTGGGCAAGGATATAGTCACCGTAGAGTCCCTTATCCGTCAGATAGCGAAGCCTGCCATAGAGGTCGCCGACGCCGCGCCCCTCCCATTCCTGTGCGTTGCGACAGCGAAAGGAGTGGTTCAGAAGCCGCGCCGCGATGAACTCCCACTTGGGTGCCTCTGCCGTAGTCAGCTCTACCGCCGCCTTGGTCAGTGCCTCAGCCCGCTCATCCTCCGTCATGCCCGGGCGACAGAAACTCTCAAACTTCATTTGAAGCGCCGCGAGGGAGTAGACTTCCTCGGTAAAATCCATCTGGATGCGGCGCAGCACCTCGTCAAGCGAGTCATCCCCCACCGTCCGCGCGATGGTATGCCGGACACGGCGCAGCGCAGACCGCTTTTCGCGGTAGAGGATGTACGCCTTGGCCACCTCATAGTGTCCGCGCTCCATGAGCGTTCGCTCCACCTCGTCCTGCACACGTTCCACGGTGAGCGGCACTGTGACGGAGAGATTGTCGAGAACGGTGGCGAGAATCTCATCCAGCTCTCTGCTCCCGATCTCCCTGCCCTGTCCGTCAAACGCCTTTTTCATGGCGTTGAAAATTTTCTCCTGTTGAAAGGGAACAGACTCCCCGTTTCGTTTTCTGATCTCCATTTCGATTTTCTCCTCTTCTCCGGTCACTTGCCTAATAGGTTTTCCTTGGGGACCTTCACGTCGTTGAAGATCAGCTCCGCCGTAGAGGAGGAGCGAATGCCCATCTTGTCATAAGCCGTCCAACCGAAACAAGCAATAAAGTGAGTACTTTTCATTTTATATTCGACGCATTATGTTAAGATGTGCAGTAGATGCTCCATTTTGCTGTCCCATTCTCTGCTGGAATCGGCGCACTCTTTCAGTTCAGTTTCGACTTCAGCATTTATTGGCAAGTTCTTCTTATAGCGGATGGTATGCTCAAGGCTTGCCCAGAAGTCCATAGCGATTGTACGGAGTTGTATCTCCACCGGCACATGGATCTCTTTTTCCGCAAAGAATACCGGCAACCGGATCGTCAGGTGCAGACTGCGATAGCCATTTGGCTTAGGGTGTGAAATATAATCTTTCTCCGTGATGATTTCAATGTCGGACTGTTTTTTTAAGCACTTTGCCAAAAAGAACACATCCTCCTCGAAGGAGCAGATCACACGCACACCGGCAATATCCATGATATTTGTCTGCATGGTCGGAAAATCCAGAGGAAGTCCGCGTTGCTGCATCTTATTCATAATGCTGGAAGGCGACTTCAAGCGGCTTTTTATACTTTCTATCGGATTGCGATCATGCTGCAATGAAAACTCTTCGTTTAGAATTTCCAACCTGCTTTCCAGTGCTTTTAGCGCACATCGGTATTGCAGCATGACTTCCTGATACCTGCGATTTTCGCTTAAAAGGCGCTGGCACTGCAAATCATCTAAACCTTTATCTGCCGCAACCGTCAAGCCAAATAAATTCTCACTCATAGCTTCTCCATTCCGCAGGGATAGGCGCTCCGCGCTGTCTGCCGCTCTTGTGTTACGACCTGATAAAAACTGTATCCGCCGGAGAGATGGGAACAGGTGAAACCGTACTGCGTCAAAAGTCGGCAGGCCAGATAACTGCGAAGCCCTGTCTGGCAATTCACATAAACAGGCTTACCCCGGTCTAACTCGTCCAAATGCTCCCGCAGATCGTCCAAGGGAATGTTCCGAAAGCCGTCCAGATGACCCCGCTGATACTCCCACGCCGTGCGGACGTCCAGCAGCGTCGCACTGCCATCGCAGGGCAAGTCCTCAACATCATTCCAATGGAACTGCCGTGCCTTCCCTCTCTCCAAATCCTCGATCATAAAACCGGCCATATTGACCGGGTCTTTGGCAGAAGAATAGGGCGGTGCATAGGAAAGGTCAAGCTCCGTCAGTTCCAGAGCTGTCATTTTTGCGCGAATGGCCGTTGCCAGTACATCAATGCGCTTGTCCACACCGTCGCCGCCAACGATCTGCGCACCCAGCAGCCGCAGGCTTTCTTTCTCATACAGTACCTTCATTGCCATAGACTGTGCGCCGGGGTAATAGGCAGCGTGGGATGCCGGGAAAAGAACGACTTTGTCGTAAGCAATCCCTGCTGCCCGCGCCGCCTTTTCATTGATCCCCGTAAAGGCCGCTGTCAAGCCGAACAGTTTCAGAACAGATGAACCCTGAGAGCCGGTAAAGCGGCTGTTTCCGCCGCAGATATTGTCAGCGGCAATGCGTCCCTGCTTGTTGGCGGGTCCCGCCAGCGAAATCAACACTTTCTGTCCGGTCACGAAATGGGTAACCTCTACGGCATCGCCCACAGCATAGATGTCCGGCACGGAGGTTTCCATCCGCTCGTTGACAGCGATACTGCCACGAATACCAAGCTTGAGTCCGGCTTCTTTTGCCAAATGCGTATCCGGGGTAACACCGATGGCCAGCAGCACCATATCCGAATGCAGCGGCGCACTATCCTCCAACAGGGTCAGCACGGAATCTCCGTCCTGTCGGAATCCGGTGACGGTTTCACCCAACCGCAGAGCCACGCCGTGTCTGCGCATTTCCGCATGGACAAAACTCGCCATATCCGCATCCAGCGGCGCTAAAAGCTGCTTGAGAAGCTGGACGATGGTGACGGAAACACCCATTTCTGCAAGGTTTTCCGCCATTTCCAGACCGATAAAGCCGCCGCCAGCCAGAACAGCGGTTTTCGGCTTCTGATCCTCAACAAAGCGCCTGATGCGGAGGGTATCCTCCACGGTGCGCAGCGTAAAAACGCGCTCACTGCTGACGCCGGAAAGCGTGGGAACCGTCGGCTTTGCGCCGGGGGCAAGAAGCAGTTTGTCATAGGTTTCCGTGTAGACCTTTCCACTATCCAATGCGTGAACGGTGACGGTTTTCTCTGTGGGATTGATCGCAGTTACTTCCTGCCGTACTCGTACATCAATGCGAAAGCGATCCCAAAAGCTCTCCGGAGTTTGCAGCGTCAGTTCTTCTTGCTCTTTGATCACACCGCCCACATAATACGGCAGGCCGCAGTTGGCATAGGACACATAGCCGCTGCGCTCGATCATGATGATCTGCGCGTGTTCATCCAAACGGCGGATGCGGGCAGCGGCAGAAGCACCGCCCGCCACACCGCCTACGATCACAACTTTCATCTTGCGCTCTCCACCATTGCGGCGATCTCCGACTTAGGCCGACAGCCCACCGACTTGGCGACGGCTTTTCCGTCCTTGAATACGACCAGCATCGGGATGCTGGATACCTGAAAACGCATTGCCAGCTCCATCTGCTCGTCTACATTGATCTTGCCCACCTTGAGGGCACCGCTTTTTTCTTCGGCAAGCTCATGCAGTATAGGAGAGAGCATTTTGCACGGTCCGCACCAGTCCGCGTAGAAATCCAGCAAAACGGGTTTGTCGGAATGCAGTACCTCGTTTTCAAAATTCGCAGCAGTAATTTTCAGTTCAGTCATGAGAGTGACTCCTTTCGTTGATCTTTTATGATTCTTTGTTTTTCAGCTTGCAAATACCCTGCGTCATGGTTGATTCCCATGTTCGCCACATCTTTCTTGTTTATTGATTGTGGCTATATCATACCGCAGGACAAAGTATTTTTCTGTAACGAGGTCACATTAATAAAAAAATCCGGTGCTCAAAAAAGCACCGGATTTTTGAAAGATGAATTACGCTTTCCACAGACTGTGGAGGTTGCAGTAGGCGTAGACCGCCTCGACCTCATCGCCCTCGCAGAGCGCGAAGCAGACCTCCGGCTTTTCGCCGGGATGCAGTTCCTTACGCTGATTGCCCTGCTTGGTCTGGAGAGATACCCATTCGATGTAGTGCTCCGGCAGCATGGGGTGCTCCACGGAGCCGACCTTGACATGGACGATGCCGTTTTCTACCGTCCAGACAGGGACGTGCTTCTCCACGGCGGCGTCGGTGGTGCCGGGAACGAGCTCGCTCATCGGCTCGCCGCAGCAGACGACAGGGACGCCTACGTCCTTAACTTTGGCAATGATGTTACCGCAACGCTTGCAAATGTAAAACTTCTGATCCATGATAATTCTCCTTTTCTTTACTTTAATAGTTTTCTGCGTGAATTTCAAAATAGCTCTGGGGATGGTTGCAGGCAGGGCAGACCTCCGGCGCTTTCTCACCGATCACAATGTGACCGCAGTTGCGGCACTCCCACACCTTGACCTCGCTCTTGGCGAAGACCTCCGCCATCTCCACATTGTGCAGCAGGGCACGGTAGCGCTCCTCGTGGTGCTTTTCAATGGCGGCGACCAGGCGAAAGCGCTGCGCCAGCTCATGAAAGCCTTCCTCATCGGCGGTTTTGGCAAAGCCGTCGTACATATCCGTCCACTCGTAGTTCTCGCCCTCAGCGGCGGAGAGAAGGTTTTCGGCGGTGTCGCCAATGCCGTTCAGCTCTTTGAACCACAGCTTGGCGTGTTCCTTCTCATTATCAGCGGTTTTGAGGAACAGTGCCGCGATCTGCTCGTAGCCTTCCTTCTTGGCCTTGGATGCAAAATAGGTGTACTTGTTGCGCGCCTCGGACTCACCGGCAAAGGCAGCCATCAGGTTTTTTTCGGTTTGAGTTCCTGCGTATTTCGTTTCTTTCATGTTGGATACTCCTTCCTGTTTTTCTGCTTTTATTATAGCAAATCTATGATTTTCTTCTGTAACGAAGTCACATTTCTTTTTATTTTAGACGATTTAGTCTGTTCTTATCCCGCAGCGTGATTGCACCACGCTTCAGCTCCACCAGCCCGTCCTCCGAAAAGCTTTTGAGCATCCGTGCCACTGCCTCCCGTGCCGAGCTGATGTGCTGGGCGATCTGCTCATGGGTCATGCGTATCGTGTCGGAGCCGGTACGTTCCGCTTCGGCAAGGAGAAATTCTGCCAGCCGCTGATCCAATCCCTTGAACATAATCTGCTGCATCGCCCACATCACATCAGAAAACCGTTTCGTTGCCAGTTCATAGAGAAAGCAGCGGACATGGAGATTTTTCTCCTTGAGTGCAGCAATGACAATTGCAGGGATAATCAGAACGTCCGTATCCATTCCGGCAGTCATTTGCGTATCAAAGGTGATCTGACTGATCACGCAGGAGGCGGAAAGCACGCATAGTTCGCCCGGATACAGGCGGAACAGCGTTACCTCCCGCCCCTCATCAGAGAGAAGATAGGTGCGGATCTCGCCGGAAAGAATAAGCAGCATTCCGAGACATTCATTGTCGCTGCTGTGAACGAACGCACCCTTTTCATAATGACGGACAAAGGCACTTCGGCGCAGCGTTTCTTGCTCCTGTTCGGTCAAGGATGACCAGAACGGAAGTTGTGTCAGTGTGCGTTCCATATCAATGGCAGCTGTGCTTGCCGCAGCCGTGGTCACCGCAGGAGTGACCGAAATGCTGAAAGATTTGACCGTTTTCATAGGTAACTGCAATTTTCATAATGGAATCTCCTTTGCAAGTTTTGCCTGATTTTTCCATGTTGGCTCTCTGCATCCGGCAGCAACGGCCGCAGTGAGCTGCCTCCTGTCCTCCGCAGATGCGGTAGTTTCCCCCGGTGATATGCAGCGGTTTCCCGTGGACAAGACACGTTGCGATCTTGCTCCGTGCGTTTTCGTAAATCTCCTGCACGGTAGAGCGGGAAATGTCCATTTGAGCGGCACACTGCTTGTGGGTTTGCTGCTCCAAGTCAACCAGCCGAATGATCTCGTATTCGTCCAGCGTCAGCAGGATCGGCTCGGTATTCTCGCACCCGTTGGGACAGAATGTATCGACCCGTGGTACGCCACAAATTCGACGGCACCGTGGAGGTCTTGGCATGGGAGCTTTCTTCCCTTTGTATTCGGTATATTCCGATTATAGCACTTTGAGCAGAAAAAAACAATTTTTTCAAAAGCTGCTACATTTTCCGTCCTCATATGTGTACTGGCTGATATTCGGTGTCAAAGACTACGTGCTGGTTAGCAATAACCAAAGCGCAATTCTTTTGGAATGGTGCAAAAAAGCGGTGGAGAACAAGCTCCACCGCCCAAAATGCTTAGACCTTGAATTCTGAAATTGCTCTCCAGAACTCAATCAGCAAGATCTGATAGAGATCTTCATCCACGCGACCGTTCACGCGGCTGCATTTGTTCAGGAGCGATTCATACCGAACAAACAACTTTTCCACAGCGTCCTCATCACCGCGCTTTGCGCGCAGAAGCAAATCCTTGAAACCTTCCATAGTATTATTCCTCCATCGCATTGCGAATCTTGTCGCGGGCATTCTTGTGATGCTTGCTTACGGTACTATCATCTACCTTCAACTTGGCTGCGGTCTCCCGCACGGAAAGATGATCTACATATAAGGAAATCATAACCTCGCACTCTTTCGGCGTAAGCTTGTGCAGGTACTTTTTGATTCCTTCCCACATCAGCTTGGACTCGACGCTTTCCTCAATCGGGTTCATCAGCCGCCTGTACACTGTGTCCACCTCGTCGCGGCATTCCTCAATGGAAACCTCGCGCTTTGCCTTAACCATCAGTGCGCGAATGTAAGAAGCGCGCCGGGCATACAGCACCTTGGTCATGAACTTCGTAAAGCGCGCAGCCAGCTGCGCGTCCTCACCACTAAACCATAACTTATTTTTCTTTGCCATCGTAAACCTCCTGAATTTTGGGTTTCATTGAATAGACCTCAAAATTCGGAGGCGCGCGGGCAGAAAACGGCGGTCCTCTGCCGCCAAAACAAAACAGAAACAAAAAAATACGCCAGATGGTTATAAAAACCATCTGGCATACGAATAATATACGAAAAACTACGCGGCGAAGGGACTTTTGAAAGGACACAGTAGCGCTTGAAGTTTTCCCTGCCTTAATACGGCATGGCTCCGCCTACCGGAGCGTCAAGCACATCTGCCATGCAATACGCCTTTCAACTAAATATGTCCCACAAAAAGAAAAAGCCCGGCAAGCCAAAACTTGTCGGGCAGAAAGTGGATTTACTTTTCTTCCATCCAACCAAGGAATGTCTGCAATTTCTGTATGTCACCGTCATCGAGGTCTTGCAGTCGGTTAAAAATGTTGATACGGTCGGTTTCATCCCCGGCACCGGTAAAGAATTCCTGCGGGGTTACGCCGAGGTATTCACAGATGCGCAGAAATTCGTGCATTGAGGGCAATGCCTTGCCGATTGAAATACTGCGCATATAGCTGCCGCTTTTGCCAAGGTCAAGGCTCATTTTGTGTTCGGAAACGTGGAGGCGATGGCGCAGCTGCTAAGATGGGGTTACTTGCTGGGGGTCTTAGGCTGGGCTGCCGCGGGCTTTTTCTCCGGTCGGTGGGGCTGGTAAAAAAACGCAGCGCTTTGGGGCGGCCAACCATCGTATTCGCGGCGGATCATGCTTTGAATGGTTTTCCGTTCTGCTGCGTGCAAATGTTGCTTCATGGTTTCTTTCATGGGTGGATTCCTCCTGATTTATAAAGATTTATTGTATGCCAAAACCGGCTGTGGCCATCATAAGGGAAACTGCGACCGAAAGTTCCGCCAACGCAATGGAGCTGGCGAAAAGGTGGCCATGGACGCCCAACAGGGCAAGCGAAACAGCGTCCAGAAGCAATAGCCGCAAACGTGCGCGCTTTGCCATCGCCTTGCTTTCCGCACGGGAAAGGTGTATCTGCTTATTATCGGCAGGTGACGAAACCCATATCAGGGCAGAGGAGGCAATCATAATTGCCCAATAATTGTTGGGCTCCTCCGCAAAAATCGGTAAAGCGAACATCGTTGCAAAAATCATGGCGGCAGAGTATAATGCGCACTGCCATTCTGTTTTGGCATGGTAGCCGCCGGTGCGCTCACGGAGGAAAAGAAACGAAACGGTAAAGCAAAAAGCCAAACCGAAATCCGTAATCAGCCCACCAAGCAGTGTCAGAGCAATCAGGCCCACGGCGCGGGAAATGTGTCGGTACAGTGCGTATTGGCACACCTCGGCGTTGTCCTCTTTGATAAGACCGTGCGCCAGAAAGTATTGCGTCAGCTTTTTTGCAATCTGTTCCATCGGCATCTCCTTGTCATCTTTCGCCCTTATCCTACCGCAAACCAGGCTAAAGTGCAAAGAATCCTGCGCAAGTGACAGAAACTCATGCGTGAACGCAAGAATTGCGGGCCACATCGGGCCATTCAAAGCAGAATTGGAACGCACCGTCATGATAATCCATCGTGTAAAAGGCGTTGTTGCGGCGCAGCAGCTCTTTGGCACAGGGCAGACCAAAGCCGTGCAGATGCGGTTCCAACTTTGTTGTGGCAATACAGTCCTTTTCGATGTGGACCGGCAGGCTGGTGTTGATAATCGAGACATACAGCTTGGCATCGCCGTCCGCGTAGGCTTCGTCCCGCAAAACGCTGACCTCAATGCGGCGCTTTGCTTCCTCCAGCTTTAGGCAGGCTTCGATGGCGTTGTCCAGCAGGTTGCCCAGCACGACTGTGCAGTCAATCAGTTCGATTTGCAAGGGCGACAGGTCGTTGACTTCAAACTGAATATCGATATGCTGCTTCTGAGCGGCATAGCCCTTTTGGTTCAGCACGGCGTCGATGACCGAGTTGTGGGTGTTGACCATCAGGGCACGCTCAGTCTGCTGCTCCTGCAAAGCGGCAAGATAGTCCTGTGCCTGTTGTGTCTCGCCTCCCTGCAGCATCCCGGAAAGGGCTGCGATGTGATGCCGAAAATCGTGCGTCATTTTGCGCTGTGTGGCGTAGGCGCTGCTCAAGGCATCAATGTTGGCACGCTGGGAGCGCAGCTGCTCGTTAAGCGTTTTTTGCTGCTCCTGCGCGAGGTTGTTTTTTTCTGTCAAATCTATCAAAATCAGAATCACGGCATTGGTTGCCAGTAGAATTCCACTTGAAAAAAGTACAAATGCGGCTGCTATTTTGCCGTTCATGGATAAGTAATAGCAAATTGATATACCAACCAGAGAAATAAGTGGAAATCCAATCGTCAGGGGTGCCCATTTGATGTTGCCGGAACTTGCCACCATCGGCTTGTGAATCTTTTTGATTCCAGAAGAAAGTAAGAATTTGAGACTATATGTTATAGCTGCGCTTGCAAGATAGAACTTCATATTCGCCACATATTCATCATAACGAATATGAAGCAATGCCAGCAGAGAATAAAGAACGCAAAATTCCAGCAAGGTGAAAATTGCATACGCCAAAAGAACCACCAGTAGGCGCATCCAGAACTTTCCTAAATAAAACAGTGATGCAAAAACAAAGTAAACCGTAATAAGTGCGGCAAATTTTAAAAGTGTTATCGGCGATTCTTCCGAAATATGCGAAACGAAAATCGTAGCGATATAAGACAATACTCCGCAGAGCAGCGCCCCCACTACAAAGCGTAAGCCTCTTGTTTTTCTTTCAAGAAACGCATCGCAAAAAACGGCCACGCACAGCACGTCCAGGCAGCTGAAAGTGATCCCTAACCAATAACCCATTTCTTCGCGCTCCTCCACTGCGTATAGATTTTCCGCACGGCGCTGGCTGTGTGCGAGCTGACCGGCAGCTCGGTTCCGTCGCGCAGATACAGCCGCGTGCTTTGCAGATCGCGGATGTGCTCCATATTGACCAAAACGCTTTTGTGTGTGCGCACGAAGCCGTGGTTTTCCAGTAGGTCAGCCAAATCGGCCATGGTAGCGGTCGTGTACAACAAGGCCCGGTCAGCCCCCTGCAGGTGCAGGCATACCTTGCGGGCCGACATCTCGGCGTACAAGATCTGCTGCGGCTGCAGCTCGACATCCTCGCCATCGCAAAATATGCGAACCGTATCGCGGGTCTTGCGGTATGCGGTAAGGGCCTGCTGCACATAACGCTCCAGCTTTTGCGGCATCTCGGCTTTCAACAGATAGCGAAATGCCTGCACCTCGTACCCCTGCAGGCTGTATTCGACGTAGTTCGTCACAAAAATCAGCAGCATATCGGGGTGCAGCTCATGCAGGCGACGGGCCAGATCAACGCCGTTCAGCGGGCCCATATCAATATCCAAAAAAGCCAGATCGTATTTTGCCAGCGGCAAAGCACGCAACTGCGCTGCATCTGTGGCGCAATCCACCGTGGAGCGCGGCATCTGCGGCTTTACGATGGCCTCTATCTTTTCCGCCAACTGACCGGCAAAGGCTGCGTCGTCATCGCAAACCAGTATGCGCATGGAAAAATTCTCCTTTTCGGCATTTTTACCCGGCGTGTGCTTGCGGGCATCTGCTGCAAACATAATCTTTTGCCCCCCTTGTTGTCAAGTATCTTGCCTAAAATCGCAGAATTACTGCTGTCTCTTATACACATCTGACGCTGCCGACGAAGAGGATAGTGAAGATCTAGGTGGACGCGGTATCACTGAAAAAAAAAAAAAAATAAATGAGGATAGACGCAAGAGAAGTTAGATAAAAGATAG
>OJJE01000322.1_pt1 | contig 16060 bp, 9 predicted proteins | sample 1596091 | NCBI WGS metagenome assembly OJJE01 (sample SAMEA4350129, study PRJEB24818) | metagenome | biome: human; feature: gut; material: faeces | place: Denmark | collected 2013-09 | reverse complement strand
TTGAATGGGACTGGCTGGCTCCTTCCGGTCTGTCCACAAAGGATTTTATTGCACCAAGCTCCTTTGAGTTCCGCACCGGCAAGCAGTTCCGTATGGGCAAGAAATACGGGGCTGTTTCTTTTTTGCAGATTTTAGCCCCAGAGCTGAATGACCGTCTGCTGGCTGATTTTCTGGATATGGAAAGCTCGCTCATTGTGAGTATGCACATTCAGTCGGTGGATCAGGTGAAAGCCATCAAAACGGTAAAGCGTAAGATTACCGATCTGGACCGCAGTAAGATTGAGGAACAGAAAAAAGCAGTCCGCGCCGGATACGACATGGACATCATTCCTTCTGACCTTGCCACCTACGGCAGTGAGGCGAAAAAGCTGTTGCAGGATTTGCAGAGCCGAAACGAGAGAATGTTCCTGGTCTCCTTTTTGGTGCTGAACACAGCGGACACCCCCCGTCAGCTTGGCAACAACATCTTTCAGGCAGGCTCTATTGCCCAGAAGTATAACTGCCAGCTGACCAGACTGGACTTCCAGCAGGAAGAAGGGCTGATGAGCTGTCTGCCCCTGGGACTCAATCAGATCGAGATTCAGCGAGGGCTGACCACCAGTTCTACGGCTATCTTTGTACCATTCACCACACAGGAATTATTCCAGAACGGCAAAGAAGCCCTGTACTACGGCATCAATGCCCTGTCCAACAACCTCATCATGGTGGATAGAAAGCTGCTGAAAAACCCCAACGGCTTGATTTTGGGTACGCCGGGTTCCGGTAAGTCTTTCAGCGCCAAGCGTGAGATTGCCAACTGCTTTTTGCTTACCAATGATGATGTCATCATCTGTGACCCGGAAGCGGAGTACGCACCTCTGGTGGAGCGTCTGCATGGGCAGGTCATCAAGATCTCGCCTACCTCAACCAACTACATCAATCCGATGGATCTGAACCTGGACTATTCGGATGATGAAAGCCCGCTGTCCCTCAAGTCTGACTTTATCCTCAGCTTGTGTGAGCTGATCGTGGGCGGTAAGGACGGATTGCAGCCGGTGCAGAAAACCATCATCGACCGTTGTGTGCGTCTGGTCTATCAGACCTACCTCAATGACCCGCGCCCGGAGAATATGCCCATACTGGAGGATCTATATAACCTGCTCCGTTCACAGGAGGAAAAGGAAGCCCAGTATATCGCCACGGCCCTTGAAATCTATGTAACCGGCTCCCTCAATGTGTTCAATCACCAGAGCAATGTGGACATCAATAACCGCATTGTCTGCTATGACATTAAGGAGCTGGGCAAGCAACTCAAGAAAATCGGTATGTTGGTGGTCCAGGATCAGGTGTGGAACCGCGTTACCATTAACCGCGCTGCCCACAAGTCCACCCGTTATTACATCGACGAGATGCACCTGCTTTTGAAGGAGGAGCAGACCGCCGCCTATACGGTGGAAATCTGGAAGCGATTCCGCAAATGGGGCGGTATTCCGACAGGTATCACCCAGAATGTCAAAGACCTTTTGAGCAGCCGCGAGGTGGAGAACATCTTTGAAAACTCCGACTTCGTGTATATGCTCAACCAGGCAGGCGGAGACCGTCAGATTCTCGCCAAGCAGCTGGGCATTTCCACGCACCAGCTTAGCTATGTGACCCACTCCGGTGAGGGCGAGGGCCTGCTGTTCTATGGCTCCACCATCCTGCCCTTCGTTGACCACTTCCCGAAGAATACTGAGCTTTACCGCATTATGTCCACCAAACCCCAGGAACTGAAAAAGGAGGATGAATAACTATGAAACAGAATATTTGCGAACTTGATACCATGATTTTTTTCCGTGAGGCATTGGAGGCTCACGAATTCATGTTGCTTCCGGTAATGGCCTCCGCTGTTGTTGAGTGTCGTACCGCTGACAAAGAACTCAAAACCTTGAATGAGGATGGCGAAATTGGTCTTGCCCGTCTCTTTTCGATTTGGGCGAATATGATGTGTGCCCCTGGTGCAGGAACCATTGTAGGGTGCAGACCTATCACAATGCTCTCTGAGATTCTGGCGCAAGTCCATGCGTATCTCACCGTGCATCCGCTATATGATCCGGAAGGTTTGGCCCTCTATGTGGAGCTGCACCACATGATGGATGCTATCCTAATGGGTGATTGGTTTGAATAAAGAGCCGCGCCTGCGCTTTACTGATGAGGAACGGGCTGACCCTGCACTGGAAAAGCCGATCCGCAAAACGGAGAAAGCTACGGCCAGAGCAGATAAGGCGCAGGCCAATATTCCAAAGAAAAAAGTCAGACAGACGGTCATTGACCCGGACACCGGGAAAAAGACCTCGAAGCTGACCTTTGAGGACAAGAAAAAACCACCTTCCAAACTTTCTCAAGGGGTTAAGGAAGCTCCCGTCCATCTGGTCGCGGGCAAGTTTCACAAAGAGATCCGGGAAACAGAACAGGACAATGTGGGCGTGGAAAGCGCCCACAAGTCCGAGGAGGCGGTGGAGACCAGCGCTTATCTGGTGCGGGAGGGCTATCGCAGCCATAAGTTGAAGCCCTACCGCAAGGCAGCCCAGGCCGAACAGAAGCTGGAGAAGACCAATGTGAATGCCTTGTATCAGAAATCCCTACGGGAAAATCCTCAATTTACCAGCAACCCTCTCTCCCGCTGGCAGCAAAAACAGAGTATCAAAAAGCAGTATACTGCCGCCAAGCGCGCCGGTCAGACTGCCGGAAATACCGCCCAGGCTGCGTCCAAAACAGGAAAGGCCGCAAGGACGGTAAAAGAAAAGGCACAACAGGCAGGGTCATTCGTCATGCGCCACAAGAAAGGTTTTCTGGTTGCCGGTGTGCTGTTCCTCCTCATCTGTATGCTGATGAATACCATGTCCTCCTGCTCTATGATGGCACAGAGTATTGGTTCTGTAATTTCCGGCACCACCTATCCATCGGATGACCCGGAAATGCTGGCGGTGGAGGCAGATTATGCAGCCAGAGAAGCCCAGTTGCAGGAGAAAATCGACAACATCGAAAGCAGCCACTCAGGATATGACGAGTATCGGTATAACCTGGATATGATTGGTCATGACCCCCATGAGCTTGCGGCGTTTCTCTCTGCTGTCTTGCAGGGCTATACACGCCACAGCGCCCAGGCAGAGCTGGATCGTGTGTTTGATGCACAGTATCAGCTTACGCTGAGAGAAGAAATTCAGATTCACACTTACACTGACGAAGATGGGGATGAGCATGAATATGAATATCGTATTCTCCATGTAACTTTAACAAGCCGTTCCATTGCCTCTCTTGCGCCAGAACTACTGACTCCGGAGCAGATGGAGATGTACCAGGTCTACCGACAGACTATGGGCAATAAGCCGCTGTTGTTTGGTGGCGGTTCTCCCGATACAGGTGTTTCTGAAGATTTGACTGGTGTTGAATTTATCAACGGCACCCGCCCCGGCAATCCGCAGCTGGTGGAACTGGCGAAAAGTCAGGTGGGCAATGTGGGAGGACAACCTTATTGGAGCTGGTACGGCTTCAACTCCCGCGTGGAATGGTGTGCCTGCTTTGTATCATGGTGCTATGGTCAATCCGGTCGAACGGAACCACGCTTTGCTGGTTGTCAGTCTCAGGGTGTTCCGTGGTTCCAGTCTCATGGACAGTGGGGCGCACGAGGATATGAAAACATCGCTCCCGGTGATGCCATTTTCTTCGATTGGGATCTGGATGGTTCCGCAGACCATGTGGGAATCGTTGTCGGCACCGATGGCAGCCGTGTTTATACCGTGGAGGGAAATTCCGGCGATGCCTGCAAGATCAAAAGTTATGACCTGAATTATCAGAGTATCAAGGGCTACGGCCTGATGAACTGGTAACAGAGATTTTTTAGAAGGAGTGATAGACGATGGCAAAGAACAAAATTGAACGCATTGACCAGGAGATTACAAAGGTCCGCGAGAAGATCGCAGAGTATCAGGAAAAGCTCAAGGCGCTGGAGGCACAGAAAACCGAGGCTGAAAACCTGGAGATCGTCCAGATGGTGCGCGCACTGCGTATGACCCCGGCTCAGCTGAGCGCCATGCTGTCCGGCGGCACAATTCCCGGCAGTATGGTGGATGACAACAACGAACAGGAGGAAAACAGCTATGAGGAATAAACGATTGCTCCGAACACTTTCTGCCCTTTGCCTGACGCTGGTTCTGGCATCGGGCTTTACTATTCCCGCTTTTGCCCAGGGCGCAGCGCCGCCCCCGGCAGAGGATACCACCAATGACAGTAATGTGGTGGTGGAAGAACCCGAAAAAGCGCCTCCGCTGACCCCGGATGGTAACGCCGCTCTGGTGGATGATTTTGGGGGCAACAAACAGCTCATTACCGTTACCACCAAGGCAGGCAACTATTTTTATATCCTGATCGACAGGGCCAATGAGGATAAAAAGACTGCTGTTCACTTTCTGAACCAGGTGGATGAAGCGGACCTGATGGCGCTGATGGAGGATGGAAAACCCAAAGAGGAGCCGCCTGCGGTGTGCAGTTGCACGAAGAAATGTGAAGCAGGGGCAGTCAATACGGCCTGTCCGGTCTGTGTAACTGATAAGAGTAAATGTACGGGAAAAGCACCGGAACCTCCGGCAGAAACATCGGAGCCGGAAAAAGAGAAGCCTGCCGGACTGAACCCGGCTGCGCTGATCCTTCTGCTGGCTCTGCTGGGCGGCGGTGGCGTATTTGCCTACTTGAAGCTCGTTAAGAATAAGCCTAAGACCAAGGGCAATGACAGTCTGGACGATTATGATTATGGTGAGGAAGATTCCGAGGAATGGGAAACCGAAGATGAGGAAGTCCTTGAGGATGGTTTTGAGGGTTCTGACCCTAATGAGGAACGCGATAGAGCAGATTGAACCATTTGAGCGTAGCGTATTTCAAATCATTGCGGGATAAGGGACAGAGGACAGGGAGAAATTCCTGTCCTCTGCTGCTCTACTCACTCTCTTACTGTAAATCCACACCCAAAATCAGCACATGGTCAAAGAAAGGAGGACCTCACAATGAACACATGGAACTGGTTATTACACTTTCTGATTATTTTTGATCTGGTCGCCTTCGGAATTTACTTTGGAGGAGACATTCTTTTCACTGCTATCAGCAAAGTTCAAAAAAAGTCAAAGAAGGACGATGACTTGGATCTTTATGATTTTGAAATTGAGACCGCACCCCAAAAGCGCTCTTTATGTGTGGACTCAATCCGAATGCTTTATTCTGGTGAGATAGATGAATTTGTGGAAAAGGAACTGTTGCCTGATGCAGCGGAGACCATGAACGCTTTATCTGAAGCTGAAAAAACAGCAGTTAGCCTGTTACTAAAAGCTTATATCGGTTTTTTGAGCGAAGAAGCAACGGTAGATGAACAAAGTTTTCCCATGGTTAAGGAACTGTTGTCTTATACACAGGGCAGCAAAGAAGATGGTGAAAAAGATGCCATAGATTGTCTGATGGAAGATACGGTCAGCAGAACCCACAGACATCGAGAATATTACAACAATTATCAACGCTATCAACTGATGCAGGTGGATAAAGAGCGTGTGATTATGGCCTGCAATATCATAATCAATGATTTGATTGGCAGGTTGTACCGATATGATTATCGCTTTGGCTATGACATTACACTTGCCTCAGAACACAGCATTGCAAAAAAACTGTCTGATAATTGGCAGAATGAATGGGAGGCTGAAGATGATGAGATATAAACTGGTAATCGCTGAAAAACCATCGGTTGCACAAAGTCTGGCTGCGGTAATCGGTGCAACTGCTCGTAAGGATGGGTATCTGGAGGGTAACGGCTGGCGTGTCAGCTGGTGCGTGGGCCATCTGGCTGGTCTTGCGGATGCAGACAGTTATGATCCCAAGTATGCCAAGTGGCGATATGATGACCTGCCTATCCTGCCGGAGCATTGGCAGATGGTGGTGGGAAAGGATAAGAAAAAGCAGTTTGATATTCTCAAAAAGCTGATGAACGCCCCGGATGTGATGGAAGTGGTAAATGCCTGTGATGCCGGACGCGAGGGTGAGCTGATCTTCCGCAGCGTCTATGAGCTGGCAGGCTGCCAAAAGCCCATGAAACGCCTCTGGATTTCTTCGATGGAGGACTCCGCCATAAGGGAGGGCTTTGCAAACCTGCGCCCCGGTGCGGACTATGACGGACTTAGGGATGCTGCCCTCTGCCGTGCCAAGGCCGACTGGCTGGTGGGGATCAATGCCACAAGGCTTTTTTCCGTGCTGTATCACCGCACACTCAACATCGGGCGCGTGATGTCCCCAACGCTGGCACTCATTGTCCAGCGAGAAGCTGAGATCGACACTTTTAAGCCGGTTCCCTTTTATACCGTGGCGCTGGAGCTGCCCGGTCTTACCGTATCCGGGGAGCGCATGGCGGATAAAGCTGCTGCCGAACAGCTGAAAGAAGCCTGTCAGGGTGCAAATGTCACAATCAAAAAGGTGGAGCGCAAGGAAAAGTCCGAAAAGCCACCTGCCCTTTATGACCTGACTACTCTGCAAAGAGATGCCAACCGCCTGCTTGGATTTACAGCCCAGCAGACCCTGGACTATCTGCAAAACCTGTATGAAAAGAAGCTTTGCACCTATCCCCGTACTGACAGCCGCTATCTGACCGGTGATATGGCAGACAGCCTGCCGGTGCTGGTGAATCTGGTTGCCAATGCTATGCCGTTTCGCAAAGGGATCGCCATTACCTGTGACTCCCATGCGGTCATCAACGATAAGAAAGTAACTGACCACCACGCGGTAATCCCTACCAGAAATCTCAAGGATGCAGACCTTTCTGCCCTTCCTGCGGGAGAAAAAGCGGTGCTGGAGCTGGTGGCCCTGCGTCTGCTGTGCGCCGTAGCCCAGCCCCATATCTATTCGGAAACCGTTGTGATTGCAGCGTGTGCCGGTGGGGAGTTTACCGCCAAAGGAAAAACAGTGAAGCACCCCGGATGGAAAGCACTGGAGGACGCTTACCGTGCCAAAATGAAGGATGCAGAGCCGAAAAAAGAGGGCGCAGAGAAAGCCCTGCCGGAGCTGACCGAAGGACAGACCCTTTCGGTTTCTGCGGCAATCGTCAAAGAAGGCAAAAGCAGTCCGCCTCAGCACTTTACGGAGGACACCCTATTGTCCGCGATGGAGACTGCCGGAAAAGAGGATATGCCGGAGGATGCCGAGCGAAAAGGTCTGGGTACACCGGCCACCCGTGCCGGTATTTTGGAAAAGCTGGTATCTGCCGGTTTTCTGGAACGAAAAAAGAGCAGGAAAACAGTGCAGCTTCTCCCTTCCCACGATGCAGTTTCCCTGATCACCGTTCTGCCGGAACAGCTGCAATCCCCGCTTTTGACTGCCGAGTGGGAGTACCGCCTGGGGGAAATTGAGCACGGGCAGCTTGCTCCAGAGGAGTTTCTGGCCGGGATCAGCACCATGCTGAAAGACCTGGTGGGAACTTATCAGGTCATCAAGGGAACCGAGTACCTGTTTACCCCGCCCCGTGAGGTGGTAGGCAAATGCCCCCGCTGCGGCGGTGAGGTTGCAGAACTGCAAAAAGGCTTCTTCTGCCAGAGCAAAGAATGCAGATTTGCAATCTGGAAAAACAATAAATGGTGGACTGCCAAGAAAAAACAGCCGACCAAGGCGGTGGTGTCTGCGCTGCTGAAAGATGGCTGTGTCCGTGTGACGGGGCTATATTCGGAGAAAACCGGCAAGACCTACGATGCCACTGTGGTTTTGGAGGACGATGGACAGTATGCCAACTTCAAGCTGGAATTTGACCAGCGGAAAGGAGGCAGCCGATGAAGCTCTCTTTAGTGGAACGGGAAACCATTCTCCTCTATAACCAGGCAGAACCAATGGCTGAGGTCTACACCCACGATCCCCATCTGATGGAGAAGCTGGAACTGCTGGCAAAAAAGCACCCCGACCAGATCATCCGAAAGGACGCCCATAACTTTACCGTCCCCAAGCGGTGTGTATCAGTCCGGGAGCCATACAGCGCCGAGCGTCGCAAAGCTGCCAGTGAGCGTGCGAAAGCCGCCTGATACCAGCCCCCTGTGAAAAAGTCCGGCAGTTAAAGGCACATGGCAGAGAATGTATTTGAAGCGGTCAAGCAGTCGGTCAGCACCAGAGAAGCGGCAGCGTTTTATGGGATCGAGGTCAAACGAAATGGCATGGCCTGCTGTCCCTTTCACGATGATAAGAACCCCAGCATGAAGCTGAACGAGGAATATTTCTACTGTTTCGGCTGCGGAGCTACTGGCGATGTGATCGACTTTACCGCAAAGCTCTTTGACCTCTCCCCAAAAGAAGCGGCAGAGAAATTGGCACAGGACTTTGGCCTGATCTATGACAGTCAGGCCCCTCCCCGCAGGAGGTATGTCCGGCAGAAAACCGAGGCACAGCAGTTTCGTGAGGATCGGCAGCGGTGTTATCGCGTACTGTCCGATTACTACTATCTGCTGAAAAAATGGGAGGCCGACAATTCTCCCCGGACACTGGAGGAAGAACCGCACCCCCGTTTTGTGGAAGCAATCCAGAAAAAAACCTATGTAGAGTACCTGCTGGACCTTTTTCTGTATGAAAGTGAAGAAGAACAAAGGGCATGGATTGCAGAACACACAGCAGAAATCACACACTTGGAAAGGAGATTGAAAATCATGGCTGAGAACAAACCCACCAACCGAGAGCGGCTAAGGGAAATCACAGATGGCATCGAGCAGGGCATCAAAGAACTGTTTGAGAGTGAAAAGTATATGCGCTATCTGTCCGTCATGTCCCGCTTCCACCGCTATTCGGTAAACAACACCATGCTCATCTATATGCAGAAGCCGGACGCCACTTTGGTAGCCGGATACAATAAGTGGAAAGACCAGTTTGAGCGTCATGTTAAAAAGGGAGAACATGGCATTACCATCATCGCCCCCACACCGTACAAGAAGAAAATCGAGGAGCAGAAACTGGACCCGGATACCAAGGCTCCGATTCTGGATAAAGACGGAAAGATCGTCACAGAGGAAAAAGAAATCGAGATCCCCATGTTTCGCCCGGTCAAGGTCTTTGATGTGAGCCAGACCGACGGGAAACCTTTGCCGGAGCTTGCTTCCTCCCTTTCCGGCAATGTGCCAAATTATGAGGCATTCATGGAGGCCCTGCGCCGCAGCGCACCGGTGCCGATTACTTTTGAAGCAATGGCCGCCGATACGGACGGCTATTTTTCTGCCGATCATCAGAAAATTGCCATTCGCCAGGGCATGAGTGAGGTGCAGACGGTTTCGGCCACAGTACACGAGATTGCCCACAGCAAGCTCCACAATCAGAAAAAGATTCAGATTGCCAATGACGAGCAATATCAGGAGATCGAGCTGTTTGATAAACCCGGTCTGTTCTCCAATGGGCGGATTGCCCGTGATAATCTGCCGGAGGGCGTTTATTGCTATGACCTGCGCGGTTCTGACTACGACCCCGGAGAGCCGGTCTGTGTAGAAGAACAAGTAGTTGTAAACCATGCAGGTTCCGTTCTGCTGACAGAGCCGCTGGAGCTGGCGGAAGATGGACGCCTGATGCTGACCGAGGAAGAAGGGCTGAATTTTGTTGGCGGCTTTTCTACCCTCACCCAGTTTTTGCAAGAACATAGGAAAGACCGCCACACGGAGGAAGTAGAGGCTGAAAGCATCTCCTACGCAGTCTGCAAATATTTTGGCATCGAGACCGGAGAAAACAGCTTCGGCTATATTGCAAGCTGGAGTCAGGGCAAGGAACTGAAAGAACTGAGAGCCAGTTTGGAGACCATCAACAAAACCTCCGGCACTTTGATCTCTGACATTGAGCGCCACTATAAGGAAATATGCAAAGAGCGTGGGATTGATCCCCATGCAAAGGCAGAGCCGGAAACCGCCCCGATAGAGCAGCCGACCGGCAATCTAACCTACTATGTAGCAGAGTGCATGGAGTTTCCAAACCTCGGAGAATACCACGATAACCTGTCTTTGGAGGAAGCTGTACGCATTTATCAGGAGATTCCGGCAGAGCGAATGAATGGGATCAAGGGCATTGGCTTTGAGCTGAAAGATGGAAGCGACTATGAAGGACCTTTTCCGATTTTGACCGGGCAGACCATTGACCTGGACACCATTCAGGCAATCGACTATTACCGTGATAATCCGTTGGTGCAAAAAGCGGTAAAGGAACTGGCTGCGGCCATGCCGGAAATGGAGGTGCTGGGAGCGGACGCCAACCGGCAGGAGGCTTTGTTTCTGATCAACGATACTACCTATCTTCATATCCAACCTTGTGACAGCGGATGGGACTACACTCTTTACGATGCTGCGTCCATGAAAGAGCTGGATGGTGGTCAGCTGGATATGCCGGAGCTTTCCCGCATGAAGGCAGTTCTCCAGATTTGTGATGACAACGATCTGGACAGAGACTCTGTAAAATACGCACCGTTGTCCATGATCGAGACTTTGCAGGAAGCTGCCTACCAGCAGATGCAGGCAGAGGCCAGTCAGATGACTGCTTCTTCTCAGCTGCCGGAAGCACAAGAGCAGGCGCTGGATGAATACCCTATGCCTGATGAGCAGGTATCCACACCGGATATGCAGGAATACGGCTACTCCTATGATGGGATGCTCCCTGTTACCAGAGAACGGGCGCTGGAACTGGATGCCGCTGGTTTGACCGTCTATGTGCTGCATGAGGACAATACGGAGAGCATGGTGTTTGACCCGCAGGAAATCATGGATCATGGCGGTCTTTTTGGCGTGGACCGTGAGGAATGGGAGAAAAGCCCTCAGTTCCACGAAAAGGTCATGGAGCGTCAGGAACATCAGCAGGAACGAGAACAGGCATTTCTCTCCCAGAATAGAGATTGCTTTGCCATCTATCAGGTAAGCCGTGACGATCCGCAGAATGTGCGCTTTATGAATCTGGATTGGTTAAAGTCCCATGACATTTCCATAGACCGCAGCAATTATGACCTAATCTACACCGCTCCGCTGAGGGAGTCTGGCACTGTGCCGGAGCAGCTGGAAAAACTCTATCAGCAATTCAATCTGGAAAAACCCGTGGACTTTCACAGTCCCTCCATGAGCGTCAGCGACATCGTTGCGATCAAGCAGGACGGTAAGGTATCCTGTCATTACTGTGACAGCGTTGGTTTTACCCAGATCCCCGGATTCTTGCCGCAAAATCCGCTGAAAAATGCGGAAATGGCCATGGAGGACGATTACGGCATGATCGACGGTATCATCAACAATGGCCCAAAAGAGCCGACCGTGGCAGAGCTGGAACAGCAGGCCCGAAGCGGTCAGCCCATTTCCCTGATGGACTTGACTGACGCCATTCATCGGAAGGAACGGGAAAAGAAAAAGTCCGTCATGGAGCAGCTGAAAAGCCAGCCCAAAGCAGAACACAAAAAGACAGCGCAAAAAAAGAGCGCAGAAAGGGAGATTTGATATGGGAAACTTTACTTTTGAGGAAATGAACCTGATGTGCATTTACAATACCGGCAGCCGCACCGGGCTGATCGACAGCCTGCGTGAAATGCGCGGCGAGCTTTCGCCGGAGGAAACGGAACTGAGGGAGCTAACCGACAGCGCCCTTACGAAGCTCTGTGCGATGACCGATGAGGACTTTGACCAGCTGGAGCTGTACCCGGATTTTGACCAGTAAACACCATAACCGCAGGGATGGGGTGGCAATTTGCCACCCCACCTTTTACCCCAAAACTGAAAGGAGGACAGAATACCATGCCAACCAAAGCTGAACTATATGCACAGATGGCGGACAAGGTGGCAACACAGCTCACGGGGAGCTGGCAGGAATGGGCAGAGTTTCTCACCACTGCTTCTCGCCTTTACAAGTACCCGTTCCATGAGCAGCTGATGATCTACGCCCAGCGACCGGACGCTACCGCCTGTGCAGAGTACGATTTGTGGAATGAAAAGATGGGCCGGTATGTAAGGCGCGGTTCCAAAGGGATCGCTCTGGTGGACGATTCCGGGGACAGACCTCGCCTGCGTTATGTCTTTGACATTTCCGACACCGGAACCCGTGAACATTCCCGCACTCCCTGGCTGTGGCAGCTGGAGGAGCGCCATTTGGATTCGGTGCAGGCCATGCTTGAGCGCACCTATGAGGTTTCCGGTGATGACCTTGCCGGACAGCTCACTGAGGTAGCCGGAAAACTGGCTGAGGAATACTGGACGGAGCATCAGCAGGACTTCTTCTATATCGTTGACGGTTCCTTTTTGGAGGAATATGATGAGTATAACATCGGAGTGCAGTTCAAGGCAGCCGCCACCGTCAGCATCACTTACGCTTTGATGTCCCGCTGCGGACTGGAGCCGGAACGCTACTTCGACCACGAAGATTTCATGGCGATCTTTGATTTCAACACCCCGTCCACCATCGGGGCGCTGGGAACAGCGGTCAGCCAGATCAACCAGCAGGTGCTGCGGCAGATCGGCGTCACCGTCCGAAATGCAGAGCGCGAAGCCAACCAAGAAAGGAGCAAACAAGATGAACAATCCCATGACCTATATCCAGAACGGAGACTATCTGATTCCCGACCTGAAGCTGAGCCAGCAGCCGGAGAAACCCCTGGGCAAGTACGGAAGGATGAGGAAAACCTACCTGAAGGAACATCGTCCCATCCTCTACAACCAGATGTTGCTGAGCGAGAAGCTGTACCCGCACCTTCTGGAGATCGACGAGACCGCCCAGAGCAGACTGGAGCAGATGATGCCCCAGCTGGCGAAGGAAGCGGGAGCCACCGAGGAACTGAAAGCCAGCGATCCCATGAAGTGGGTGGGGCTGATGAACACCTGCAAAGCTCAGGCCGAAGAAATCCTGATGGCGGAGCTTATCAACAGCTGACCCTAAACCTGTTCCTCTCCGAAGCGGAACAGATCCAATCCATAGATGAAGCAGAGAATGTAGCGCATACATCCTCTGCTTTTTCTTTTGCCCAAAATGACATCGACCATGTGCTGCGTTTGGGCGGCAATACAGACCGTCAAAGGGAGCGTGTGGTTGCAGCCTTTGAAAAGCAGAAAACCACCGCTGAGATTGCCGAGATACTGAAAACGCTGTACCACGGCGGCAATGGCCTTGGCAGTGTGAGCGCATGGTATGCCGAGGATGGTATCCATCTTTCCCACGGGAAGTCTGTCCGTTATGACAGGTCTGCCCAGGTCATTTCCTGGGAGAGCGCCGCAGAGCGTATCGGGGAGCTTTTGGAGAGCGGCCAGTTTGCCTCCAATGTGGAGCTTGCGGAAGCGGCAGGCTATGAACGCTCCCTCCTCTCGGAAAAGCTCTGGTATCTGTATCACGATCTCAGTGAGGGTGCCAGAGAAGCCGGATATTTGTCCTGCCTGTCAGAGATCAAAGGCAATGGTTTCCCGGAGGAGACTCGCCGCCTTACGGAGCAGCTGAGTGACCCGGCTTTCCGCCAGACACTCAAGGAAGAATACGCCGCCTTCTGGACTGCCTATCAGCAGGACCGTGACCTGTTGCGCTTTCATTACCATAGGCCAAGGGAAATCTGGGAGAACCTGAAGGACCTTGACCTGCCCCGCAGGACTTTTTCTTCGGACCTTTCCCAAGTGCCAACCGTCCAGCATTTCATTACAGAGGATGAGATCGACACCGCCATGACCGGCGGCAGCAGTTTTGCCGGAGGAAAAGGCCGTATCTATGCGTTCTTCATGGAAAACCATACGGATAAGGAAAAAGTGAGATTCCTTAAAGACGAGTATGGCATTGGCGGACGCTCTCATGCCCTGTCCGGCGCAACACACAGCGGCGAAGATCACGATGGGAAAGGACTGCACTATAAAAAGCAGGACTGCCCGGATGTTCACTTGAACTGGGAAAAGGTTGCCAAGCGCATTACCTTACTTGTCCAGAAAGGCCGCTATCTTACCGAACAGGAACAGGCGCAGTATGACAAAATCCAGGCTGAAAAGGAATTGGCCGAAGAAGATGCCATCCAAGCCCAGCAGCCGGAGGTGGAGGAAGAAACGCCAAAGCCTACCCTTCGGGAGCAGTTTGAGCAGTATAAGCCTGTGGTGACTGCCGCCATATCTGAGGATGTGGCATATCGAAATGCCTGCGGTCATTCCGACCGTGAAAATGCTGTCATCGAGGGCAATGCCGCTGTGCGCCGTGTAGTCCTTGGTTCTAAGGATATGGAGCTGATCCGACTCTATTCGGATGTGCCGGAGTTCCGACAGCGACTGCACCGGGAAGTGATCGACGAAACCTATCCAAAGCTCCATGAACTTCTGCGCCCTCTTTCTCAGGAAGATATTGATACTGCCATTTGTGCATGGAACGGCAATATCGAGAGTAAACACGCTGTCGTCCGTTATATGAAAGACCATGCAAGAGAAAAAGATACCGCTGCATGGCTGGCTCAGGAATACGGCGGCAGTAACAGCAACAGCCTGTTTGTTGTCCGTGCCGGCAGCCCGGAGGAAACGCAGCTGCCCTGGCCGAAGGTACAGCGCCGGATTGCCCAGCTCATTCAGGAGGACCGGTTCTATACCGAAGAAGAACAGAACCGTTTTGACGACATCGACCCAATCGCCATCCGGGAAACTCTGGAAGAAAGAGGGATTGTCAACGGACAGGTGGCAGACCCGGAAAAACTGGACAATGACCCATTTATCCAACAGGTGGTGTCGGATGTAGGGCAGATCGCAGATGCCGAGACAGAGCAGACTTCCAAAGTTTCCATTTCTAATGAGGAATATGACGCAGTTCGCCGCCCAATTCCGCAAAGAACCTCCTATGACCCAGCCGCCCCAGTCTATGCCGTGGGCGATACCGTGTATATCGAGGATGACGCCTATCAGATCACCGAGCTGCGGGAGGACACCGTACAGCTTCTGCCCACCGGGATGGTATATCCCATCTACCGGGCAGAGCGCAAAGAACAGTTCGAGCAGCTGCTTCGGGCAGACCGGCGCAATGCTTACTATACCGAGTTTCTTCCTATTGACCCGGACAAGGCAGATCAGGACTTGCGGGATGTATTGGCTCATGGACTGATGGATGAAGCGGATAAAAAGCAGATTTCCACGCTGCTGCAATCCGGCAGGAGCAACAGCGAGATCGCCTACTGGCTGAGCAGAGCCTATTCCGGTGAGATCGAGACACTGAATCTGGAGACCGGCGATATTGCCGATTACCGTACCACGGCACAGGGCATAGAACTGGAAGTCATGGATGCAGAGGAAAAGCGTCTGGCTATGCTGTATTTCCGCTGGGATGAGGTTGCGCCTTTGCTGCGCGGGATGTATGCCCGTCAGCAGGACGGTTTTGGACAGGAACAGCCCCAACCGGCTACCGAATCCCCGACCTTCCATTCCGAGACCATGGCCGTCTATCCGGGCGATAAGAACCATCTGCCTTATGATGTGGTGGTGGAACGACTGCATATCGAGGAGCCGGAGCCACCAGCCCCTGTGACTGAGCCGGAGAAAACCTTTGAGGAAGTGTTGGATGAACACCCGGTTTCCATTCAGGTCAATGGCCAGTGGCAGACCTTTCCCAATGCCAAAGCTGCCGAGGAAGCCTCCTATGAGGAATACAAGGCCAACCTGCGCCGCAATGCACAAAACTTCCGTATTACCGATGAGCATTTGGGCGAAGGCGGTCCGAAAGCCAAGTTCCAGGCAAATATCAATGCCATTCGTTTGCTGAAAGAGTTGGAAGCTGCCGGACAGCAGGCAAGCCCGGAACAACAGGAAGTCCTATCCCGCTATGTGGGCTGGGGCGGTCTTTCTGATGCCTTTGACCCGGAGAAACCGGCATGGGCTTCCGAGTATGCCCAGCTGAAAGAGCTGCTGACCCCGGAGGAATATGCCGCCGCCAGAAGCTCCACCCTCAACGCCCATTACACCAGCCCTACGGTCATTCAGGCCATCTATGAAGCGGTGGGCCGTATGGGATTTGAGACCGGAAATATTCTGGAGCCGTCTATGGGTGTGGGCAATTTCTTCGGTATGCTGCCGGAGGAAATGCGAAACAGTCGTCTGTACGG
>OJJE01000320.1_pt1 | contig 16117 bp, 10 predicted proteins | sample 1596091 | NCBI WGS metagenome assembly OJJE01 (sample SAMEA4350129, study PRJEB24818) | metagenome | biome: human; feature: gut; material: faeces | place: Denmark | collected 2013-09 | reverse complement strand
TCTCGCATTCCAGCTCTCTATTCTCTTTCGGATCCTTTCAATTGAATAACATGTACGTCGTGGATGATGATCACCGTACTGTCTGGAGCTCTCTTTTTTTTTTTTTTTTTTTCAAGCAGAAGACGGCATACGAGATAGGAGTCCGTCTCGTGGGCTCGGAGATGTGTATAAGAGACAGGTAATACACAGCTCCGGAAAAACCACAAGCTGCACATCCTTTTTTGCAAGTGACTCTGCAATGTGTATGATATTGTCAGCATTGTTCACGCAGTCCCCGAGATAAATCTCAGGGGACGATGCGGCAACACGGTAAAATCCTGTATTCATGACATTTCCTCCTAGCGGTCATTTTTCATCCTGTAATCAATGCAGCGGTTTAAGTAATCCACATAATCCGGATTTTTGCACATCCCCTTGCCGGGTGTATCAGAAATCTTCGCTACATCCATACCATTGCATATTGTGGTTTTCATGACAATATTGAGTGCAGGAACATCTGTATCATTGCTTAAGTATGTGCCAATACCGAAAGCTACATTTGTTTCCTTGCAGAAATGTCTGTAGAGCTTGTCAGCACGCTCAAAATCAAGACTGTCGCTGAATAAAAGTGTCTTTGTTTTTGGGTCAATTCCAAGGCTCTTGTAATGAGCAATCATCTTTTCACCCCACTCATACGGGTCTCCGCTGTCATGACGCACTCCTGAGAAAAGTGTCGCATAGGTCAGCTGGAAATCACGCAGGAAACAGTCTGTTGTGATTGTGTCAGTAAGCGCAATACCGTTTAATACTCCATACTCCTTGATCCATGCATCGAGAGCATACCAGTTTGAATATGCCGGATTGTGCCTGTGATTGCCCTGTCCTGTGCACATAATCCACTCATGAGCCATGGTGCCTACAGGTGTAAGTCCGTACTTCTTTGCAAGATACACATTTGATGTGCCGACAAACTTTGATGAACTGTGCAGGGTGTCGTTTAAATGTGCGAACTTCTGCACTGCAAGCTCCTGCGCTTCAGCAGAAAGTCTTCTTCTGAGACCAAACTCTGAGAATGTACCCGCGTACCAGTGTCCGTTCTTTAAATTCTCATACTTTGCATCCAAACGCTTCTTAAAGCTGTCAAGCAGCTTATCATAGTCATATGCCATTCTGAAATACACTTCATTTACAATGGCAAGTGTCGGAATCTCATACATTGAAGTGTTAAGCCATGTTCCTTTTGCCTCGATAGACAAGCCACAAGGTGCATCTGTTCCTATCTCAAAATCCTCAAAACGCGGCTGCCAGAGACGAAGAAAATCAACATAAGAGCCTTTGATCCATTTGATATTGTCAAGATATGCAAGCTCATCCTCTGTAAACCGAAGCTTACAGAAAGCCTTAATCTGTTCTGTTATCTCCTGCACCATTTTCTGTGTAAAATGCACATCTTCATTTCTGCACTTGAATGTCCATGTGGTCTTGTAATCCGTAAACTGATGGAATATTGTCTGACCCATGCTGAATTTATACATATCAGTCTCTAAAAGACTTGTGATTATCTGGTTTAATTTCATAATATTCTCCTCCCATTTCTTACACTATTAGTATGTCAGAAACATTTTTAATAAATGGCTTTCTATATAATATTGACCTGAATCATCTTCATTACTTCTATTGCTGTCTTATGACTTTCAGGCGTTACGCAGGCACAGGCATTTTCTATCACTGACACCTCTGCATCTTTACAGAACGTCTTTGCAATCGCTACGTTGCTGATTACGCATATTCCCGTGCAGAATCCGCAGAAATAAATCTCTGTATCGCTGTTGTCATATCCCGCAAGCAGTTCGCCAAGCTCTTTGCTGCCAAACGTCGGCTTGTCAATATAAGTCATATCATCACAGTCAACTCCACGCTCCTTCATTGCTGCTTTAAGACGAGCGTCTACTTCCCATCCGTTTGTCCCTTTAATACAGTGAGCTACCGGAAGCTTTCTTCCCTCCTGAGTATTCAGATAGTTTTCATCATGCGTATCCCTTGTGAATATCACGTCATCATATTTTCCTGACCTGATTTCATCTGCAATAACATTTGTTGCCACGTTACACTCCTTGTTTCCAAGAACTCCTGTAATAAAGTCATTCTGTGCATCCACTACTACTAAAATTTTCTTTGCCATAATCATTTCCTCCTACATCATATAATCATCATTTGTTGCATCCATAAGGATTTTTCCAAGCTGCTTTAAATCCTTCCACATCCATCGCGGAACCAGATCCCTGACTTTGTCATAATCTTTCTTATACAGCAAATCTCTGATCATTGTACTTGAAATCTCAATATCGCTTCTGCCAAGGTTTCTGATGGTCACATTCTTTAAAATATCATCTGTAAACCAGTTTTCCGCAATCTTCGGGTCGTCGTTGTAATAGAATGTAAAGCTTTTCTCTCCAATTTCATTAGCTATGTTGTAATAGAAGAAAGAACCCCATTCCTTTACATATTGAGCTGCATCCTCCATGCTCCAGTCTGATAATGTCATAACCTTTACATCTGCACCGCTTAAATCCTCTTCCTGCAGTACGTTTTCAACAAGTCTTTTTCTGTATTCGATTGGAAACGGATTTCTCTTTGTATAGCTTTTGTTTGCACTGCCTATCACAACAAGCAGATTTTCGCACTCCGATGCGGCCTGTTTTATCATGTTCAGGTGTCCGTTATGGAATGGCTGTGCCCTTGTGAGTATCACACCGTTTTTATATTTCTTATGCACTTTAACCAGTTTACGTTCATCCATGTTAAGGTCAACATATCTGTACACAGCAGCCGGTTTTCTTCCGACAATAGGTCTCTGCGACCTGTCAAGTGAAACAAGCTGTCCTGCAATCTTCTCACGGAACACCTTTGGATGAACTTCCTTTCCTGAAAGAACCTCAAACACCTTAAGCAGGTCCGGAATGGTAAACTCACGCGGCACAAGGTTAAACATAATGCCTGTATACTCAGCCTTATTCCTTATCCTCATAAGTCCTTCCAGTATAATCTGGTCATGGTCAAAAGCAAGCTTTTCGTCTGATACGCTGACCGGAACAAAGTTTTCCACTGTGATTACACCATTTTTAAATTTCTCAGACCTGAGGGAGTATTCAATTTTAATCAAGTCGTTTGCAAACTCAAGTTTTTCATCTGCAAATTTCACATCGAACCATCTGGCATCCTTTGCGTCATCACCCGCAACGGCAGACTGCTCATATCCATATGGAAGCAGTGCAATGTATGCAATATCAATAATTCTCATACGAGGGTCCCTGTCCGGCTGGCTCATGGTATAGAGCTGCTCAAGATAAATGTCTGTAAGACCTGTTTCCTCTTTAAGCTCCCTGCACGCTGCTTCATATGCTGATTCCTTTATGTTAATAAATCCGCCTGGAAGCGCCCATTTGTCTATCTCCGGATGAGCCTTTCTCTTTATCAGAAGCACCTGCATACAGCTTAAGTCTTCCTTCATACGAAGCACCATCATGTCAACTGTAACCGATGGTCTGTCATAATCGCCCGGCTTATATTCTGCTAAAAACTCCCGTTCTGTTAATCCATTTACATCTACTTTATTCATGTGTTTAACTCCTATAATTACTTTCTGCGTTTCTTATATTTACTTTATGTGCTTATTATAGTAACTCTTAGTAACTATGTCAAGTGCTTTATAGAATTAAATATAATTTTTGCAAATTTATTATGCTTCCACAACCTGTCTGCAGGAGATGCTAATATATAAGCTCAAAAAAAGGGGATGTGAAAAAACTCGATTGAGTTTTTTCACATCCTCTTCCATTTTCTGTGTTTCATGTGCATAAATCTACAGTATCTAAACAGCTTCGCTATACATCAGGCAATTTCTTCGGAGTTACGCTTTATCTGATTCACTATCTCCATTATCTGTTTTGCGGTACTCATATCATCTTTGAAAAGAGTTGTGATACTTCCAACTGATTTAAATGGTTCACCCATCAATACTTTATTATCTTCGATATTTCCATTTGCTACTATATAGTCCACTATCAGATTTACGAATCTCATCTGATTTATGTTCAAGCGCTCTTCTGACATAAAACAACTGAAGGCTTCGTTTACTGCCGCTCTATCTACACCGACTATTTTTCGTACTAATCTGCCTATCGGTGTCTCTCCGTATTCCTTTATATAATCTTCCTTTGAACCAAGCTCAGTCCACAGAATTCGTTCCAATTCCCTTAGATCCGTTTCTGTCAGCTTTTTGTTGTTTTTCAGCTTATACACTGACAATTTGTCACTATGCTCTTTCAGGTAAAATTCGACTTTTTTACGATAATTTTTCAAGTCATTTCCGCCATATAAAGGTTCACCCGGTGTACCATCTGTTATAGAGTCCGTGAAATTTGTATAGTATATTGGCCGTACCTGTCTGTCAAGGTACTGCAACAGACCTCTTAAAGCTTCTCTTACTGTATCAAGCTCTATTATAGTGACTTTATCCCAAAATTCATTTGTCTGGACCTTTTCGATAATCTCCTTTTTCTTTTCCACCTGTGGGATTGAGTATTTGGCAGACAGCTTTTCTGCGGTCTGAACCACTATATTCACCGGACTTTGTATGCTTTTGCTTTGCAACAGTCCAAGATCTATACTGTATACCAGATAGTCAAATCTTCGCGCCAGCTCATCTTCCTTTTTAGGCCTGATAAGAGGTGCAATATGCTCCCTGATATCCGAAATCTCTATTGTCTCAAGATTATCCCACGATGATGAAGCCCTGAAAAACTCTACATAACGCAGATGTCTTTTCACCATAAAGCTATCGTCATTTAAGCTAATTACATCTTCCTTTAAATCATCCACAAGACTTTTTCTGTAATCTGCGTATACCTCATCACTACTGTATACCGGTGCCTGAAGCTCTCTGACAATCTGGGCTTTTGTGTTATATATTTTCTCATTGAGTGATTCTGTTATGCCATTCTCCGCTCCATTTTTGTTCACGCGGAAATATTCAAAATTGTTACAGAAATCAAATATAAGAAATCTTTCTTTGTCCATACCCTCTCCAAGCAGATTAGAGCAAAGCCTGGTTCCCCTTCCAATCATCTGCCAGAACTTGGCATAGCTTTTTACCTTCTTAAAAAATACAAGATTCAAAATCTCCGGAATATCTATTCCTGTGTCGAGCATATCAACAGATACTGCTATCTGTGGCATTTTATCACTTGTGCTAAACTCATCTATCAATGAATCACTGTACTTTATACTATAATCTATCCGCTTTATGAAGTCTCCTCCATATTCCGGAAAAAGCTTATTGAAACGCTCGACTATTGCCTGCGCATGCAAAGAGTTTTTGGCAAAAATTATTGTCTTGCCAAGCTTGTCTCCACCCTCAATTTTTAAGCCCTTTTCCATAAGCTCTCTTAAAACCTTATCAATTGTATCCGCGTTAAAAAGCCATGTATTTACGGCCTCTCCTGATATATCATCACCTACAGTGTCATCATCAGAAAATGTATCCTCATACTCCTCTTTTTCCTCATCTGACAGCTCATCATAGTGAATACCGCTTTCCATTATTTTTGACTTATATTCCAGTGTAGAATAATTGACCAGATAGCCCTCTTCCACCGCTTTTTCAAGCTCATACGCAAATGTCGGAACTCCTCTTTCAAGGTCAAAGACTCCATATGTGTTTTTGTCGATTTCATTCTTTGGAGTGGCAGTCATACCAAGTAACATCGCATCAAAATACTCAAATATTTCCTGATATTTTTTGTAAATGCTGCGGTGTACTTCATCGCAGATTATGAGCTGAAAATGCCCCGGACTAAAGAGCTTCTCACCATATTTGTTTTTCCTCTCATCTATGGCATTCATCATCGTCGGATATGTAGAAAAAATCATCCTGCACGACTCAGGGTCATCTTTATTGTCAAGCAGATTACAGCATGATAAATCAGGAAGCAGATTCGTATAATTGTTTTTGGCCTGCTTCACAAGAGCTTTTCTGTCTGCGAGGAACAGAATATTTTTCACGTAATTGTGGCGCCTTAATACATCAACAATACTAATGCTCACTCTTGTCTTTCCTGAACCTGTGGCCTGCACTATAAGCATCTTACGGTGCTTATTTGTGATAGCATCGCAGACTGCGGTTACAGCCTCTTTCTGATACGGTCTGTTGGTAATATCATCGCTTATCCGTATATTTTCAAGCGGAATCCTTGAAGTGCGTCCATCCATCTCAAGCTGCAGCTCTTCCTGTGTGAAAAAGCCTGAAACCTCACGCCTTGGATATCCCATATAATCATTCGTATAGAAAAATTCAAATCCATTTGTTATGAAAATAAGAGGGCGTCTATTGTATTTATTCTGCAAACAGTCAGCATACAGCTTCGCCTGCTGGCTTCCTACCATAGCATCCACAGAAGCCTTTTTAGCCTCCACTACAGCAAGTGGAAGATTATCCTTTCCCCAAAGAACATAATCCACATACCCTGTTCCTGTGCTGTTTGGCATTCCTGTAACCGGCTCCTCCTCCGTGACATTTCTGCCAATAACCCATCCTGCCTCCTTTAAGGCAACATCTATATATCTCTTGCGGGTTTCTGCCTCACTTATCGTATCTACATGGAACTCCCTTGTCTTTACATTCTGACTACGCTTCTTTGTCATCTGCTCGCGGAGCTCTTCATTCTCCTTCAATACGCTCTCGAGCTTTTTATCCTTACTGCTTAAGCCCTCATACAGCTTCATGAGCTCATCAGCCTTTATACGCTTTTCATTACCGCTTGCAAGAATCGACTCATCATATGTCTTCTCATCGTATTCCCTCGAATATGAATAATCAATCCAATCGCAAAACTCAAACAAATCACGAAGCGCTATTATTGCTTCATCCCTGCCTATATTGTTGTTGGTATGAACTGCAACATTTCCCAGATGAATGGTATATTTGAGCATTGGAAACAGCCTTGGCTCAATTATCCTTCTAAACGTTGGCTCATGAATAAGACTCGATACATTATCTCTGTACGGAAGCGAAAGCTCCGCGTCATATGAGAAAACAAACCTCACTGCAAGCTCAAGTGCACGCCTCGACAAAATGGCACAAGTGGCCGGTGAAATGGATAAACTTTTTTCTGCTTCAACTGCCTGTTTTGCAAAATCTGCGTATTCTTCTTTCTTTAAAAGGTAATCAAAATTAGTTTCCATGTAATCACCCCTTTTATCTTTCTACAAGCACTTTGCATCTTTTTCTGCAAAATGCAATTCCATAATACATGATATTCTGTCGATTATCATTTAACAAATATTCCTGATATCTTCTATCCTTTATCTGTTTCAGAGCCTTTTCACAGGATTTTTCCATAGCTTTAAAATCTTTTGTGTATTTAAGCTCTGCAATAATTCCTTCATCCGGATCATCTGTCTCCACAATAATATCTGCAAAGCCCTCTCCTGCCTCAACATTTGACTTTACCAGCCAGTCCTCATTGCCACTCAAAATGCCAATAAGCAGATTATGATAGGAACTTTCCTTTTCCTCATTTCTCGCTTTTGTGTCAAAAACGCTCACCGAATTGCTCAGCACCTTGTTTAAATACATTTCCATTATCTGTGTATTTCCATCTTTGAAAGCCTTCCAAAAGTCCTGCAACTGCTCTGTATTGGAAAATAATTTATTCCTGAACCACTCCTGTATCTGCAGCTTAAATACTTCTTTAATCTCCTTGTTCGGAATTACAAGGCTATATTTTTTGTCCTCACTTATCTTTGTATATGTCAGATAACCTGTTGTAAACAGAACACTCCATAGATTATCAATATTATTGTCTATTTCGTCATAGGTCATATCCAGACGGATTTGCTTGTCTATGGCTTCTCCCGCGATCAAACGCTCAATTTCATTTCTGGTTGTCTTACCAGCCTTATCTATAAACCTCTTAACAAGCTCATTTCCGCTTGTATTAATCCAATACGCTTCCGGTCCTGCCATTGGATCATCTTTTATTCGGTCAACATGATTGATTACATCCCACGGACAGTATACATCGACATTTCCGAAATGATAACCATCATACCATTCCTTTGTCTCCGCAAACCTGTTTTCCACATGATAAAATGCCAGCAAACGCTCTACTTCATCATCCGTAAATCCAAAGTGTTCATCAAATCTTGTATCAGTAATAGATAAAATCTTGAAATTATTCAATCCTGTAAAAATACTTTCTTTTGAAACACGAAGACAACCTGTTAAGACAGCAAAATCCAATGCCTCATTTGTCTTTAATGCTTTTCCGAATATGGCACGTATCAAAGAAACCATCTCTTTATAATAGCCATTTTGAAATGCCTTATCCAGTGGAACATCATATTCATCTATTAAAATAACCGTTTTTCTGCCATGATGCTTATATAACAGCTCAGATAAAGTTTGAAGCGAAGCATACAGTGCCTCATCTCTCATTTCATATCTGCCATCCTCTAATCGAATTAAAGAAGCATACGTCGACTTATCGTCAATGTCCAGCCTGTCACTATTCTTCAAATATACAAATCTCTTAGCTTCCTTTGCAATTATCTCTATCATCTGATACTTTGCAGCTTGAAAATCTAGTCCTTCCACATTCTTTAAAGACAGAAATATCACAGGATATTTACCCATATTATCATCACACATTTTTTTGTTGTGCGATATATAAAGACCATCAAATAATTCAGAAGCTGCTCCAATTTCAAAGAAAGATTTGAGCATACTCATGTTGAGAGTCTTGCCAAAACGACGCGGTCTGGTAAAAAGGTTGACTTTTCCCCGGCTGTCAACCAACTGTTCAATAAGCTTTGTCTTATCGACATAATAATATCCATCTGAACGAATCTCCTCAAAGCTCTCTATTCCCACCGGTAGTTTAAGTGATTCAGTCATGCTTGCTCATCTCCTTTCGAAATACCAATATCCTTCTCAAATTTTTTGATATAGCACTACTCCCTCTCTTTTTATTGATTCCAACAATTCTTTTCTTACAGGCTTATCCAAGTCCACTATATCAAATTCCAACAACGTTGAAGTTGTTTCGTCTACATCCAAAATAAAATGACTACTGCTACCACCGCAAAATGCCAAATCTATATCACTTCGCTCTTTATAATCACCTCGCGCTCTTGAACCAAAAAGAATTACTTTTTCAACACAATTCTTCTTCGCCAGCTGGATAATCTCCTGTAATACTTTACATTTTATTCCTGTTTTTTCAAAGGTACTATTTACATCCATAAATGCTCCTATATTACTTCATTTATTCTTCCTCTTTAATCACCTTTAGGAAACGCTTGACCTCCGCCCATGCACGCTTGGACTCCGGGAAATTGAGATATCCCATCTGGAACACATGAAACATCCCCTCATACACTGACAGTCGCACCTTAACGCCCTGGATTCTTGCCTTTGCAGCGGCCTCTACCGAGTCAGATAAGAGCATCTCTATCGAGCCTACCTGTATGAGCATTGGTGGAAAGCCTCTGAAATTACCAAATAGTGGCGATATGTATGGATCCATTTTATCGTGGTCACCGGGATAGTCATTCACGTAGATTAGACTGTCCCTTGTGTTCCCAAACAGTGGGTCCTTTTCGTAGTTTGTCTCATATGACTCTCCGCCTGCTGTGAGGTCTGTCCATGGTGACATGGCTACTATTCCTGCCGGAAGCGGCATGTCGTGATCACGAAGATACATGGTAAGGCACATTGCAAGGCCTCCGCCCGCTGAGTCTCCTGCCAGCACAATCTGCGAGCCAAACCAGCCCTGTGACAAAAGCCATTTATAGCAGGCTATGGCATCCTCAAGTGCTGCCGGATACGGATGTTCCGGCGCCACGCGATAGTCAGGCGTGAGCACTGAGCAGCCTTCACTTACCTCATTATAAAGGCCTGCAAATACATAGTATGCATTGCGCACTGCCCCCATATATCCACCACCATGCAGCTGCAGTATCACACGCTCTGTATTTGGGTTTTCCTTTGAGGATAAAAGCTTCATAGTGAAACCGCCCATATCTATATCCTCTGTTACAAAGCAATCCGGAACAAGCCATGCAGGTTCCTTCATACGCTTCCTGAGCTCTCCGGATTTTATTTTTTTGCCGATTGCAAGGTCATTTGTGATATGTCCCATCAGATTGGCAAGTATTTTTCCCTGCATACTGACTTCTTCATCTGCCACAGCTGCATTGCTATGGACTTTTTCCACATGCTCACTTTTCATGGCAGATAATGAGTTCTTAAATGTCTTTTCAAGCTTATTACCCAAAGCTCCTATTATTCCAGTTTCATTATCACCATTACTATCGCCGTTTTCAATTTCCGGATGGTAGTTTCCCATCTCCTCATCCTCAAACATATGCGAATTTCCTATTCCATGAAAGCCTATCATATATGAAATCTCCGTTTCAGCTCTGTTCTGGCTCTTTTGTCACCGATAATCAGTGTTCCGAGAAACAAAAACAGCGATGCGCCCATCGCTCCCATTGCCAGATATGGGAACCATATGATCTTGACTGCCACAAGTATCATCGCAATCACGCTCATCAGCACAAGAAAAAGCTGCATCATCATGTAGCTCTGCCAGTTTCTTATGTTTACTATCATAAGTATAATTGTTGCAAGAACCATCGCCAGTATGGCACTTGGGAAAACAAATGTAAGTGCCCAGCCACTGGCTCCTGTGAGCAGGTCTATGCCCTCGAGAAACAGCACCGTGAACACAAATGTGCTTACAATTTTAAATATATATCCGTTTCTTCCGACTATTGCCAGACGCAGCGTCACATTCGCATAGATTACAACAAGAAGCACTATAAAGCTCCAGTTTATCTCATGGTCTGTCATGTAATCAACAGTTGTCAGCACAATCTGTCCTACTATAGACAGAAACAATATGATATTTTCCAGCAATCTGTATTTTCTTGATGCGCCCTTGACGTCAGGATATCTCGTACCGTTGTCATGGCTTGCTGTACTATCTGCCCTCTTTGCTGCACTATCTGTATCGTTTACGCACTTATCCGGCACATCATTATGCTGTTCAAAAACCCCTTCAGTGCCCTGATGATTGTCCGATGACAGTTCAACCGGTGCCACAACCTGCTGGCAGAGCGGGCATTTATCTGTATTGTCTGCAATATACACACCGCATTTCATGCATTTAGTCATAATACTCTCCATTTGTCTCAATTGTCACTTCCACTCCGTCATTTACAAGCTTCTTAAAAAAGCTTCTCTGAATCATCGTATCGGCCAGAATAGATGAGAAAGTAAACACCAGCGTGTCCTTGTAGGAGCATATGGTGCCCTTCATAGGCTGTCCCTTGGACATTGGTATAAAGGAATAAAAGCCTGTTATATACGGCTCGTATTCCGGCTCCACCTTTATATTTCCAATATTGGTGATAGTGGTGGTGTTTGCCAGTGCCGACTGCGTATAGACCGCCTTCATTGCCAGATTTTTTATAAAAAGAGGCACCGGTCTCATCAGGATATTTTTCTGATTTGACACACTGTATGAGAAAAGATCCTCCAGATGCTCCTTCGAAATCTGTGAATTGATGGAATCCGTCACTATTCTAAGCACCTCCTCAAATGTGTAGGAGCTGTTTTGCGGTCTGAACTCAGCAGATATCATAACAAAAAAGTTCTTTGTGGTCACGGAGTCAAAATAAGGACGAAGATTCACAGGAACCGCAACCCTGACAGGCATATCGTTTGGCATGCCGTGAAAACACTCCTGATACACACTCCACACAAAGCATGCTACCAGATAATCATTTATGGAAACTCCATAGCGGTGGCAGACCTGCTTCAGCTGTGATACAGGCATCATGCCATGTATCAGCCCAAACTCTCCATCAGGTACCTTTTCCAGCTTTAAAAGATACGCCTTCTGCCTGTTAAAGCCACTTGGCTTACTTGATTTGTAGTTCTTTACAAAGCTGTCCTCTCTATTTAAGGATGTGCCCTGCGTCAATGAATCGCCCTTTAGCTTTGCAATCTCCGGATGTGTGAGACGCAGATACTGGTAGGTGAGCTCCCTAAGAAAATTGATGCCGCCCATGCCATCTGTCAGCACATGAAATACCTCAAGATTTATTCTGTTCTTATAGTATGTCACCCTGAAAAGATAGCTGTGATTCTTGTTCGGTCTTATAAATCTGCACGGAAATGTATTTTCCTCATGCACCTTTGGTGCCTTTTTGCCATTTTCCTCAAAATAGTTCCAGAATACTCCCATCCTGAGTCTCACGTTAAACAGACCAAACTTCGGAAGCACTATATCCAGTGCCTCCTGCAGCTTTTCACTGTCAATCTCATCAGTTAAGGTGACTGAGATCCTATATACATTTGTCATGCTCTCCCCCGCTATACTAGGGAACAGATTTGCTGTGTTGTCCAGCTTGTCCCAGCGGATTGAACGCGTTTTCGACATTTTAAATTCCTCGCTTAATATAATGATATAGCGAAGCAGCACCCTAATCGAGCCTGCCGTACACCTCCATCGGCACATATGCCTTTATCTGTATCCCATCAGCCACATATTCCTCCGACACAAGCTCGCCCTGTTTTCTGATGAGCTGTATCACGCCAGCCTTATCATATGGGATAATTCTCTCGATATATACCTTATTCTCTCTTAATATCTCCTCTAAAAGAGATTTTACCTCATCTAATCCCAGATCCTTTGCCGCTGAAATGTTAAGAGTATAATCTGCCCTGAAATCATGCAGCGGTTCGTTGTCTGTGCGGGCATCCTGCTTATTAAAAAGTGTGACAAATTTCTTGTCTTTTACACCAAGATCATCCAATGTCTGGTAGGTTATGAACATCTGCTTTTCCCGCTGCATATTTGATGCATCCACCACATGGAAAATGATGTCAGCGTACTTTGCCTCCTCAAGGGTGCTCTTGAAAGCCTCTATCAGATGATGCGGCAGCTTTCTGATAAACCCGACCGTATCAGTTAAAAGCACCTGCTGCTTGCCATCAAGCGCAAGAATACGCGTTGTAGGATCAAGCGTTGCAAAGAGCTTATCCTCCTCAAGCACATCTGCCTCTGTCAGGTGATTTAACAGCGTGGACTTACCTGCGTTAGTATATCCTACTATCGCAACAACCGGTACTTTATTTTTTTCACGCTTTGCCCTTGTGATATCTCTGTGCTTCTGCACCTCTTTCAGCTCTCTTCGAAGCTGTGCTATCCTGTCATTTATAAGACGGCGGTCCACCTCAAGCTTTTTCTCTCCGGGACCTCTTGTTCCTATTCCACCGCCAAGCCTTGACATGGACTTTCCCAGTCCCGACAAACGGCTTAATCTGTACTTGAGCTGAGCAAGCTCAACCTGTATCTTACCCTCACTTGTTGTGGCCCTTGATGCAAAAATATCAAGAATAACAAGTGTCCTGTCCATGACCTTTGTGTCAAGATACATCTCCAGATTTTTCTGTTGTGCCGGACTCAGCTCATCATCGCACACAATGCCTGTTGCCCCTGTACTCTCTACAAGCTCTGCAATCTCTGCCACCTTGCCGGTGCCGACATACGTGCCCGGATGAATTTTTTCTCTTCTTTGGATAAGTGTGCCAACAACTGTCGCACCTGCTGTCTTTACCAGCTCCGCAAGCTCTGAAAGTGAATCATCTGCATCATCACCGTCCTGCTCACTTACTCCGACAAGCACCACTCTCTCCTCAATATCCTCTATCTTAATAGTATCTGCCATAATCTATCTGGTCTCCAAAAACTGATATTCTCTTGCTGCATCCTCGTCATCAGGATAATCCTTCATGTATTCCTCCATTTTGCTCTTTGCTGTGGCAAAATCGCCGGAATACTCATATGCTATAATCATAGCCTTTGTTATCTGCTGCTTATTCGGCACACTTTCAAGTTCAAGTGCGTTCTGAAAATAAATAATCGCAGTGTCATAGTTACCATTGTCCATCTGCGCCTGTCCCATATTCATCAGCTCATACGAATCTGCCTCACCGCTGTCCAGGTATTTCTTAAAATACTTCTGCGAGCTGTCATTGTCGCCCTGCTTCTGATATACCTCACCCATATAGTAGTTTGCCTTGACAAGCTTCTCATCAACAGCCTTTTTCAGACTCTTTATTGCTGAATCATAATCTCCGAGCATGGTGTATATACGGCCTCTCTGCATATAGTCATCAGCAGTTTTTGCCTTAAGCTTTAAGGCATTATCCAGGTATTCCTTTCCCTGGTCATTCATGCCATACTTTGACAAGGTCTCATAAACGCCAAGATAGAGCTCATAATTATCATTATTCTCACTGAGCGCCGTCTTAAAATCCTTCAAGCCCTTGTCTGAATCATTCTTGGCAAAATATATACATCCTCTCAGATAGTATGCGTCAGAATCCTTATTATAGTCGATAATAGCCGTATATGTATCAATCGCGCCATCCACGTCACCGCTTAAATACTGTGCCTTTGCCTTATAATAACATATGTCAAGCTCCTCTGCGCCTACTGAGCCCACCGATTGGTCCAGTGCCTTCTGAAAAGCATCGACCGCATCATCATAGCTGCCATTTTCTATACAGTTGATGCCATACTGTCTGTACGCATCCTTGTCCTTTGCCTTATCGCCGGAGCCACAGCCGGTAAGCATGCCTGCTGTGAGCACTACGGTAAGCGTGAGTGCCATAAATTTATTCTTTATCATAATAGTTCTCCATGTGTATATTCTTCCCCTTATTATATATGTATTTGCCAAACTTGTAAATCCCGCCCTTACATTTCTGCTAGGGCTCTTCCCCACTGTGAACTGCGGATTATGAGATTGTAAGCTGCAATAGTACGGTTTATGGGCGTGGTGGGGGATACACAGCCTCGTGAGTGCTACGCTGCGCTGCCAAGATACTGTATGAATTATGCCTTGCAGGCTTTCTATGCTCGACGAAACCGTCGAAACTCGCCTTCCATGGCTCGATTTCTCCTTGTCCCGGCATCCATGCCGGGCCATTTCTGTGTTGCTTGGGCATAATTCAACAGTATCTAGACAGCTTCGCTATTCGCTCTCACGAGACTGTGTATCCCCCACCACGCCCACAAACCTCACTTTTCCATAAAAAAAATAAGTATCGGTAAGTAGTGCAACACATCATCTCACATCTTTCCACAACATAGTAAGACGTAAGCACCGGCCACCGGTGCGCACACGTCACCACAATCTCACCACAGCGTAGCAAGACGTAAGCACCGGCCACCGGTGCGCACACGTCACCACAATCTCACCACAGCGTAGCAAGACGTAAGCACCGGCCACCGGTGCGCACACGTCACCACACACATTTTGCCACAACGTAAGGGACGTAAGCGCAGGGGACGGCGTACACACATACTCTTGCGAGAGCGCATAGCGAAGCTGCCTAGTGTCTGTAGGATTATGCTTAGAACCACAGAAATGCACCGCCATGGACGGCGGGGCAAGGCGTTATGCGCCACGGACGGCGCATAAAAGCCGGTTTCGTCAGCCTGCGAAACACTCCGGGCATAATCCGTACAGACACTTGGCAGCGTAGCGTAGCGAACGCAAGAGTATGTGTGTACGCCGTCCCCTGCGCTTACGTCCCGTACTCTATCAAAAAAAAGAACCCCCGCGGGATGCACCCGCAGGAGTTCTTAAGCCCAATTTGTATTTAAAGGAGGAAGAAAAATTCTAGGCCTCTAAATGCCAGATTTCATCATTGTACTGCTTGATTGTTCTGTCAGAAGAGAAGAAACCAGCCTTGCTGATGTTGACAAGCATCTTCTTAGCCCAAGCCTTCTTATCCTCATAATCAGCGTAAGCCTTCTCTTTTGTCTTGCAGTAATCCTCAAAGTCTGGGAATGTCATGAACCAGTCTTTGTTGAGGAGCTCGTGGTAAAGTCTCTCTAAGTTCTCCTTAGAACCAACCTTCATCATCTCATCACTTACAAGGAAGTCAACAGCCTTCTTTAAGTCTGCATCCTTGTCATAGTAATCCTTAGAGCAGTAGTCGCCTCTCTCATATCTGTCGATAACAGTCTGTGAATCCTCACCGAATACATAGATG
>OJJE01000307.1_pt1 | contig 16575 bp, 16 predicted proteins | sample 1596091 | NCBI WGS metagenome assembly OJJE01 (sample SAMEA4350129, study PRJEB24818) | metagenome | biome: human; feature: gut; material: faeces | place: Denmark | collected 2013-09 | reverse complement strand
GGCAGCCTTTAGTTCGCTTGCTAGTGTATTCTACTTAGTGCTAATATCCTCGCTTGTATTCTTGTTCCCATTATTGTCTCGATCTGTTATTTTGTTTTAGTCTCAGTAGTTCGTTCATTGGTTCTTTCTTTTTTTTTTTTAATGTGACGGCGCCCACCGAGATCTCCACTATCCTCTTCGTCGGCAGCGTCAGATGTGTATAAGAGACAGGCCCCAAGCCGTATGCGTTCCCCTTTAATACGGCTATGATCTGTGCGTCAGCAGCCAGAGATTTGATGATCTCGATATTGTGTTCCAAAGCACGAATCCGAATATTTAAGGTTGTCATCGCCATTCCTCCTTTAAAAACAAACGCGGATTGAAGTAAGTTTAGATATTTCACTCTTGTATCTGCTTGCAGTATAGTGTATTATTGCATCGAAGTTGTATCATAACTGTAACGAAGTTGCAAAAGATTTGTTTACAACTTGCATATTTTGAAAAGAGAAATATATAGAGGTAACTACGATGGAGACATTATCAAGACATGCAAAGATTCAGACGTCGGAGACATTCTTATTAAGTGCGATTCTGGCGTTGTCAGGGGGATTTCAGGATGCGTACACATACAATGTGCGAAATGGCGTATTCTCGAATGCACAGACCGGAAATGTTGTGCTGATGAGCCAGCATCTGATGGAAGGAAACTGGATGCGCGCGTTGCACTACTTGTTCCCGGTGCTTGCGTTTGCATTTGGCGTACTCGTGGCAGAACGGATTGGACATACTTATAAGAATGCTAGAAAGATCCACTGGCGGCAGATCGTTGTTTTGATTGAGATATTGATTTTATTAGCGGTTGGTTTTATGCCGCAGAAGTTCAACATGGCGGCGACGATGCTCGTATCATTTGCCTGTGCGATGCAGGTACAGACGTTCCGTAAGGTAAATGGCTATGGCTATGCTAGTACGATGTGTATCGGAAACTTAAGAAGCGGAACCGAGAGCCTGTCCGTTTATATCCGGGAGCACCAGAAGGGGGCGCTCCGCAAGGCGATGCATTACTACGGAATCATATTGATCTTTGCAGTTGGTGCCGGTGCCGGAGGAATCTGCTCGATGCAGATCGGCGTGCATGCAATCTGGGTATCCTGTGTCCTGCTGCTTGCCGGATGCCTGCTTATGATTAAGGAGGAACGTTAAAAATATCGTTTTCTGTTAAGAATCGGAATAACGATCATGGTTTCAAAGGAATCCTCGATATATTGACTCCGCATGTAGCCATGATATTTTTCCGTGATGATCTTTATATTCGCAAGACCGTACCCGTGATCCATTCGGTGATCCGGGTACTTTTTTATTTGGTCTTCTGGCAGACAGGTATTGCGCATATGTATAATAAAGGTATCATTGCTGGAAACACATACATTGAAATGCACATATCGGTTCGGATTCCTGGATTTACAGACTGCCTCGGATGCGTTATCCAGCATATTTCCGACAATGGTACACAGGTCATAGTCAGAAACTGGAATCTGAGTTGGTTGCAATGTAATCTTTTGGGAAAAAGCAAATTGTTTTTCCTTTGCAAGCATCTGGAAACTACTGATGAAAGCATCCAGTACAAGGTTGCCGCTGTTGACACTGATATAATTCGCTTCTATGTCGTTGATCGCAGAGTGAAGATATGCATCTAACTGCTCCGTCTGTTGTTGCTTGAGCATCTCGGAGATTGCAAAATAATGGTTCTTCATATCGTGTACGATGCTGCGGGTTTTCTTGTAGGCGGTTCCCAATTGGAAATATTTTTCCTGCTGAAAATCAATCTGTCTGCGCATAGAAAGGTTTTCGTCCTTGATCTGCTCCATCTTAAAACAATTATCCAACAGACAATAATTCAATATATTTAACAGGGCAATCGCAAAATAGGCGATGATCATATAGTACGCATTGTTTGACTGGTAATTGCTGCGGACAGGAATACAAAGGGTAATTACCAGAGAAAGCACGGGCGTCGTAAATAATAACAGGTTGTATTTATAATCGTGATATTTTATGTGTCGGTTCCAGTAGAAAATCACAACCAGAATCAACAGGAACAGCATGATCTTGGAACCGAGATTCATGAGGATCGAAAGCTGGCGGAGAGGGAGCTCTATAACTGCCGGGTTTATTATTTTCACCAGAAACAGGAAAAAGCTTTCACCAAGCAGAGCAAGAATCTGGAAGGAAATGGATACAAATATGCGGTTTGACAAGCGCGTCCTGTATAGGAAGGTCAGGGCAAAGGTCGTAAGCAGACTAACCATGTTTGTGGCTATTGTAAATTGCTTGGATGGCAGTCCGGTGCACAGAGTCTGGTTTACATAGATAAGAACCTCCATAATAAGGAAGCACGCAATATAGAGTGGATAGGCTGTGCGGCGGTTTTCCTTATGGAAGATGCCGTTCATATAGATAATGATTATGCCCATATCAAAGAGATAGGTAAGTGCTTCAATCGCGTAATACATAGTGCGCCCTCCTAATTTAACTCGTTTAATTCTACGAGGTGATTCATGTAAATAGAAAGTAGTTCCCGTCTGGCATTTCGACTCAGAGGAATTCGCTCCTGATTGTCTAAAACAACGAATTTGTCCTCAAAATAATGTACATGCTTCAGATTCAGAAGGATACTGCGATAACATTTGTAAAAGTGCTGGGAGGCAAGCGTTTCCTTCCAGTATGAAAGCGTTCCGCGCACAGAGATCGTGTGGTTTGTAAGATGAAACAGTAAAGTCTGTGTATCACTGTTTTCAACCTCGATATAGAGAAGATCCTGAATATAGATCGTCGTTTCTCCTTCTGTTGTAGACACGATGGAATAGATTGTGTGACTTTGTTCGATTTCATTGATTGCGTTCTTCAGCACTTCTTCGACATCCTCTGTGGTGTATGGTTTCGTCAGATAATAAAATGCCCGGACTGTAAAGCTTTTTTGCATGTATTCCGGATAATTGCTCACGAACACGAGCAAGGCATAACGGTCGATGGTGGAACGCAGGATGCTTGCGGTATCCAAACCGTTTAGCTCTGGCATTTCTACATCCATGAAAATTAACTGATATTGTCCTTTTTCTGTATAGGAATCTAAGAATGCTCTTCCGCTTGTAAATGTTGAGATAGAAACCTCCACATCAAACGCAAAATAAAAATGTGTGATACAGGATTTTAAATATTCAATTGCTGCTTCGTCATCGTCACAGATTGCAATGTTCAGTTTCATTGAGAACCCCCTTTGCTGATTCGCCCCAATAATTGGTTTATCCATATTACGATAACACAAAAGAACATAATCTGGATAGAATCAAATCTAAAAAAGTTAAAAAATATAAGGTACAAGCTTAGTAGCATTATCGAATATACTGCAGTCAGACATTTTAATCGGCATTTCTTCTTTTGAGTCAGGCGATGGCTTTTTGTATCCACAGGTGCAAGGATGATGATGGCAATCAGCAATACACAGAAACACCAGAAGGATGGAAATGTCTGGATTGCAGGGACTGGCAGATAGATCGTGACAATTATTCCAATACAGAAGGTGAGATAAGAAATAATATCACATATGCCGCGCGAAGATGCATGCATGCCTCCGGCAAGCATCTTGAGTGGAGACATTGTAAAAACGTAGACGAGTGCCAGCCATCCATGATGGAAAAAGATTCCAAGAATCAGAAGGCTGAGATTATATAGGAATAAGTCGAAACAGAAGTCAAAGCAGTATATGTAAGCTGCCCGTTGCTGAAACGGTAGAACGTGATTATCGATAAATATATCCGTGATTTTTACGCTGAGCGTTTCTGTAATTTTCATTCGATTTACCTCCATATAAGCATCATAACATAGAACAATTGGTAATATACAAATTTCTGTAAATGGTCAAAAAACGGGGGTAACGTGCACTTCGCCCCTACTTTTTGACCATTCGCAGAAAAAATGAAAGAAGCATCTGTGCGTATGATAGGATAAAAATTGGTTTAATAAGAAACTCAAATAATTATTTACAGGAGGGAAAAGAGCATGAAAAAAGTACTGGAATTTCTTGTCAAGCATAGTGGAAAGCTATGCGCATTCGCGATTGGTGTAGCAGCTATTGCACCGGAATGCTGTCGTGGAAACTGGTATGAACCAGAAGAGCCAGAGGGACTGGAAGAAGTATTGAAGAAAAGTGGAAAAGTACAGTAGAGGAGGTAATGAATTATGAGAAAGATAATATCAAAAATAGCATTAGCATTTGCTATATTTGGATGTTTGGGAAGTGGAGTTGCTCGAGCTGGGAATATTTCGTTAGATGTTACGGCATCTAATATTTCAGGGGTAGCATCAAAGGATCCTTATTCAAGAAAAGAGGCTAAAGGAGATAATGACCAGAAATTTTATATAAAATTAACGTCATTAACCAATGGTTCATCATTAAACTTTACATCATACTCTAGCGATCACGTAAGGGTGTCTACAGCGTTGACGTACCCTGGTCATCCTTTGGGTACTACAAAAAGCCATAATTATGATTTGGTAGAAGCAAAACGTGGACATCAATATTATGTATATGCTTCCGCACCTATGAATTATGCAAATGTTCACGGAAAAGGAAATTATTGTCCATAAATTTTGAGTGAAATATAAAGCGGTTTGGAACAAAATAAAACGTCTCAAATCGCTTTATTTGTATGATGGAGGTAACTGGCTTTATGAAAAAGAAATTGGTTGTTATGTGCATGCTGTTTATAACATGCGTGGTGACTTCATGTTCAGGAAATAATAATGGGAAAACAGAAGCTGATAATATACAAACGCAGACATTCCCGCAACAGTATCGATATAGTTCGGAACATTTACGTATTGATTTACAAGAAATAACACCTCAGGAAGTAAGCTGGAAGAATGGAACCGCGACGGAATGTTCGTTGGATTATGAAAAAGTAGGCAGAGTGTTTATGCCGGATGATGGTAGCAATACATTGGATGCGGAGGCACAAATGATATCAAGTAATGCGGTGTCGGATGGCGTCAGTGAATCTTTTTTTACATGGGGATTGGATTCCTGTACCTATACGGATTTGGAATATCTGGAATTGAATGCATGTTTGAAAACGGACAGGTTTTATTCAGATTATAATTTGTCAGAATATACGGATTCGAAAGAATTTACGTTTGCTTCTGAAGAAGCTGCAAAGCAGGAAATATATGAAATCATGGATTCGTGTGGCATAGATTTAAAAAAAGATTTTACATGTGAAACGTATTATTTGGATCATGAAATTTTGCAGCAACAGGAAGAACATATAGATATGGATGGAAATCAGCAGGAAGAGGAGTATAAGACGGATTGGTCGGAAGAAAATGATACCTATTTGTTCTATTTTCATCATGTGTATTCTGGGCTTCGTGATTTTCAGGGTAATTCCTTTTGGCAGGAAAGTGCACAGGATTTAAATGCACAAATCACAGTTATGTATAATAAAAAAGGAATTATCTTTTGCTATATACAAAACTTGTATGATTATACATCAATGAATGAAAGTGAATCTTTATTGAACTTTGATGCAGTTATGCAATCTGTGATTGAATATTTTGAAGGTATTGTGGATGGAGCGGATCGGGAAGTGATTTCGGCAGAACTGATAGTAGACCATATGAAAGATGGAAAAACACTGATTCCTGTATGGGCGTTCCAAATAAATGAAAAACCATTGAATGATTCGGAGTATCAATATGAATTACGTGTGAATGCAATAACAGGAAAAATTATAGTGCAATAAATGAGAGGGAAAATTATGCTATTGAGGTATTTGAAAATAGATGTGCGACGAGCATTTGGAAATTGGAGATTCCCAATATGTGTGATTATAATTAGTGTACTGCTTCTTTATAACAAAGATGAGCCAGCGGATGTTGTTTCGTGGATGAATCATGTAAATACGATGCAGTTGTTGTTTATCGCAATGGGGATAGCATCGGTACCATATGTTGGTAGTTATATAGATGACAACTGTCATAAATTTCGGATTCAAATGGAACTGCGCAGTAATCATCGGGAATATTATATTATTTCGAAGATGTTAGTTGTATTCATTTCGACACAGATCACATTTATATTAGGCTTTTTGATTACGTTACAAATAAACTATATCCGATTGGGGATGCCGGATGAAACACAGTGGTTTGAAATACTGGATTTGGAGCGCGCATATATGCAGTACTTAAAAGAAGGAAGAACAGGTCTGTATTTTGCAGTTTGTATCTTCCATATGTCAGTACTGGCAGGCTTTATGTCATTGCTTGGGTTGTTTGTGTCAGAGTTTGTGAACAATAAAATCGCGGCATATACATTTCCGCTATTATGTGTGTATGTACAGGATATTTTAATGCAAAGATTACTTGGATGGCAAAGAGGTGCAGTCATTTCGTGGAAGGCATTAGGGGTGAATCAGTTGGAAATGACACTTTCAGGACAGCAACCATCAACATTTTTCTTCCAAATATGTTGTTACATATTCATTGTCAGTTATTGTATTAATTATAAGAATGGAAGGAGAAAGTGAATGGCGAATGTTCAAAAAATAATAAAAACAGCTGCTTATGACAGCATTAAAAAAATGCGTTCCTTTCGATTCATAAGTGCTGTAATGATGGTAGTCGGATTAGTGTTAGCAGTCACGTCGGGAATGGATCAATTAATTGGGGATGTGAATGAAAAAGTAAGCATCTGGATTGTTCCTCATATATTTAGTAATACATTTTTTGCGGCATTTTACGGAATTATTATATGTTATCTGTTATCGGATATTCCTTATTTTAATGCGAATGAATTATATTACATTTCAAGAATGGGACGAAAAAAGTGGTTTATGGAGAAAATGCTATCCATGATTCTATCCATGTTTATGTTTACAATTATTTCGTTTGCTGTATGCGTACTTGTATTTGTTCCCAAAATCAACTTTACAATGGAATGGGGAAAAGTAATACATACAATGGCATATTCAACCAATTTGTATTCCTATAATCTGATGAATCTGGTATCACCGAGTATTTTGATGAATTATAAGCCGATCACGGCAATGGAAACCTGTTTCTTGATGGTATGGCTGGTTTCGGTCATGGTAGGATGTGTGATGTTTGCAATAAGTATCTGGTTCAATCGTACAGTGTCAATCGTAGTGGTTTTGATGCTGTCTTTGTTAGGGTTATCGGAAGGCCTGTTTTTTACCCAACGCTGGCTGCCATTTCTTTCGATATTTACATGGTATCGAATATCAGTATACGGAGAAACAATATTTATGGATTGGCAGTATCCGAAACAATATGTATATGTGATTTTGATAATCTGCATAATGTGTTTATCGTTTTTTGCGGCATATAGAAGAATCAGGCATACTGAATTTGATTGGATCAATGAAACGTAGGCATGGAGGTTTGATAATGATCGAGGTAAAGAATCTGGAAAAAAGTTTTGGTGAACAAAAGGTATTGAATGATGTTTCGCTTGTTTGCCCAAATGGTGAAATTACAGGAATTATAGGGCATAATGGATCAGGAAAAACAGTACTGTTTAAATGTATATGTGGATTATTATTTGAAGATAGCGGAGAGATTTTGATTGATGGAAAAAGATATAAATCTGGTGGCGAACTAATAAAAAATGCAGGGATAATTATTGAAAATCCGGCGTTTCTGGAAAGTGAAAGTGGGATTAATAATTTAAAATATTTGTTTGAAATTCGAAATAAAAAGAACATGGAATTGTTGCATGAAATAATGAGGATGGTAGGACTTGATCCGGAATCCAAAAAGAAGGTAAAAAACTTTTCTTTAGGAATGAAGCAACGTCTGGCAATTGCGCAGGCAATTATGGAAGACCCTGCTGTTTTGATATTGGATGAGCCTATGAATGGTTTGGATCGACAGGGGGTAGAAGAGATGCGTCAAATTTTCTGCAAAGAAAAGCAGAAAGGAAAGACAATTCTTTTGGCAAGCCATAACCGGGAAGATATTGAAGCATTATGTGATCATGTGTATGAAATGGAGGATGGACAAATAAAACAATTGAGATAGAAAAATTATTTACTGGAAGATGCCGAGCTGTGGCGGATATTCCGTAAAGGTGAAAAATGCCGCGGTTAAGAGGAGCAAAATCGCGGAAGAAAGGATGAGCTTTTCTGCCTTCCCATTTCGGTAGACATCATTTTCCACGAAGAGGGCGAAGATAACGCCTGCAAAATATAGTGCAATATTGATCCAGTCGTAGTTTGTTCCGAGGATACCATTCAGTGTATAGAAAACTGCGACAATAAAAATCATGCCGGACAAGATTCCGAGGGTACGCGCCCAGAGGTAATTGGCTGGCATTTTTTCATGGAAGAAGAACAGCTCGACCAGCGTGAGCAGAAGCATCGGGAAGAAGAGCAGCTTCAGATGCTCCCACGTGGATTCGTTGACCGCCGAGAACAGCCCGACAATGCGGTTGTCGTCCGACCATTCATAGGTGAAATGCAGCAGCACTCCGAGGATGGAGATGAAGAGAAAACGGATGGCGTTGGTTTTGAATTTCATGTTGGTTTGTCCTTTCTTGGGTTAGTTGGTTCGTGCAGATATGCATATAGTTTATGGATTTTTTGGAAATTTATACTATGTCCTGAGAAAGTATATGCGTGAATTGGGTGAATTTTTCCAAAATAGAGAATTTACTCCAACGGGAAGGTTGAGAGAAGCAAGCAGGATGGGGAGAAAGTGGAGGAACGGGAAAAACTCCCCAATCGGAAGCTGATAGGAAGCAAGCAGGATGGGGAGAAAGTGGAGGAACGGGAAAAACTCCCCAATCGGAAGCTGATAGGAAGCAAGCGGGTTGGGGAGAAAATCAGGGAAACAGGAAAATTCCCCAACTGGAAGACAGAGAGAAGAAAGTTGATTGGGGAGAAAATCTGAAAACAGAAAGATTCCCCCAATTTGGAGAATGGAGAGAGAAAAGATAGTTGAAACGGGGGAATTGCATATGTATAATAGGGATGCTTAGCAAGAAATAGAGACAGATAAGAATAATATAGAATATTTAACCTCTGTCGAAAAATAAAACAAGAATAATAGGAGAAAAATCATGCGAATTGTAATACAGCGTGTCAATCACGCATCCGTAAAAGTAGATGGAGAGACAATCGGAAGCATCGGCAAGGGATATCTGCTTCTGCTCGGTGTGGCACAGGGGGATACGAAGGAGATGGTTGACCGCTATGTGAAGAAGCTTTCAACCTTGCGGATCTTTGCAGATAAAGAGGGCAAGACGAACCTGTCAATTACCGATGTAGGAGGAGAAGTGCTGGTCGTATCCCAGTTCACATTATATGCGGATTGCAAGAAAGGAAACCGCCCAAGCTTTGTCAAGGCGGGTGCGCCGGACTTTGCAGAGGAGATGTATGAGTATTTCAAAGCAAAATGCGTGGAGACGTTCGGGAAAGTAGAATGCGGAAGCTTTGGTGCCGATATGAAGGTCGAGTTGGAGAACGATGGCCCATTTACAATCTTGTGGGACAGTGATATCTGGTGAGGCGATACCCGAGAGGGGCGATACCCGTGCGACATCCATATGAAATGATGTAATACCCGTGGAGGACAGGCAACAATGAAACAAGACAGCCAGATGTTTGGCACAGAGAAAATCAGTAAAATACTATGGAAGATGGCACCGCCAGTGATGCTGGCGCAGTTGATACAGGCACTTTATAACATTGTGGACAGCTTCTTTGTCGGGCGGTATTCCGAGAGCGGACTGACCGCACTGTCCATCATCTATCCAATCCAGCTTCTGATGATCGCATTTGCGGTGGGAACCGGTGTTGGTATCAATACGTGCATGGCGCATTATCTTGGATTGTCCGAGGATGAAAAGGCGGACGAGATCGGTGGAATCGGCACACCGCTCACTTTGTTTATGTGGATGGTATTCGCAGTGTTCTGCTACTTCTTCATGCCTGCATACGCGAAGATGTCGACGGATTCCGCAGAAGTAATCAGAGAGGTTGTGACGTATGGACGGATTGTATGCGTCTTTTCTTTTGGACTTTTTCTGGAGAGCATCTGGACGAAAATTCTGCAGGCAAACGGCGATATGAAGACGCCGATGATCGCGCAGATTGCAGGTGCGATAACAAACATTATACTGGATCCGCTTTTAATCTTCGGTATGTTAGGATTGCCGAAGATGGGAATCGCAGGTGCTGCGGCAGCAACCGTCGTTGGTCAGATCGTAGCGGCGCTGATCGTCATGCGCAGAGGATTCCGGAGGTCGCCGGCGCTTTCTGTATATCTGCCGGACATCCGAAAGATTTATAAGATGGGAATCCCGAATATCCTGATGCAGTCTGCGTACACGTTCTATATATTTGGTCTCAATATGGTACTTGCAACCTTCTCTGATCAGGCGGTGACGGTACTCGGCCTTTATTACAAATGGCAGGCGTTTTTCTTCATTCCGCTCGGTGCGATGCAGACCTGTATCGTGCCAATCTTAAGCTACAATTATGCAACGATGAAGATTGACCGCTGCAAGAAGACGCTGTCATTGGCACTTATATATGGAGTATCCCTGATGATGATTGGTGTGCTTTGCTTTGAACTGATGCCGGGGCAGATGCTGCATGTATTCTCGCATGACGCAGAAGTGATCCGTATCGGGAAGGTGGCGTTCCGTATCATTGCGGTGAGCTTTATTCCGCTTGTGACATCATTGACATTTCCGGTGTTCTTTCAGGCAGTTGGAAAAGCGTTTACAAGCAGTATGCTTACGGTGATAAGAACGGTATTTTTGTTTGTGCCGCTTGGGTATGCATTCTCAAGAATCGGGCTAAACTTCTTCTGGCTGACGTTTCCGGTTACGGATATTATTACGTCGATTGCCGGATTTTTGCTGTACCGCCGATTCCTAAGATTCACCAAAAGTTCATAGAATTTGCGTTGTTTCAGCAAATCTCCTGTGCTATCATATGTAATAATTTGGAAGATATAGAATTAAGGCATAAGAAGTGTTGAAAATACAAAAAAGTATATTGTAATCTGGTTCTGTATGTGTAATTCCTGCAACTATGTTTGGGATATGCATATGTTTGAGGCTTAGAAGTTCTTAATGTTCTGGATAATAACAGCAATGTTTGAACACGATGTTCAAACAAGCCGCCACTGAGCCATGGATGGCGAGCGGAGGGCGCATATGAATCGTAGATTCATATTTAGGATGCGCCCGACAATCTGCCGACGAGCGAAGCGAGGGGGCAATACCCGGGCGGCGGTTGCGTACGATGATAATATTGTATAACAGAACATTTAGAATTTCTTGGGCTCAATACATCGCATATGCAAACATAGTTGCAGGAATATACTATACAGAATCAGATTGCAGGATGCAGCAAGGGTATTTTCAAAAAGGAGAAAACTATGGGACTTACGCAGCAACAAGTACAGGAGCGGATCAATCAGGGACTGACGAACGAGACTGACCTGTCTACCGATAAAACAACGAAGGAGATTATCGTCTCCAATACATTCACATATTTTAACCTGATCTTTTTGATCATTACGGTCTTACTCTGTCTGGTCGGTTCTTTCCGGAATCTGACCTTCCTGCCGATCGTCATCGGCAATACACTGATTGGAATTATACAGGAGATCCGCGCGAAGCGGACACTGGACAAGATGAATCTGCTGAATGCACCGCATGCCATTGTCGTGCGGGACGGCGTGAAGCAGAAGATTGAAACCGAACAGCTTGTACAGGATGATGAGATCATCTTGGAGGCGGGCAACCAGATCTGCGCAGATGCAGTCGTCGTGGAAGGAAGCGTGCAGGTCAATGAATCGCTGCTTACCGGAGAAGCGGACGAGGTAGAGAAAAATCCCGGCGACGAACTGTTCTCCGGAAGCTTTGTCGTATCCGGACAATGCCACGCCGAACTTACTCACGTCGGAAATGAATCCTACATCGCGAAGCTCTCACAGGAAGCAAAGACGATGGGAAGCGGCGAGCAGTCTGAGATGATCCGTTCAATCAACCAGATCGTCAAATGGGTTGGTATCGTTATCATCCCAATCGGACTTCTGTTGTTTTATCAGAGCCATTTTATCAACCATGAGACAATTCGCCGGAGTGTGACAGCGACGGTTGCGGCGATCATCGGTATGATTCCGGAGGGATTATATTTACTTACGACAATCGCACTGGCTCTCAGCACCATGAAGCTTGCCAGCCGGAAGGTGCTGCTGCATGATATGAAGAGTATCGAAGCACTTGCACGTGTCGATGTGCTGTGTGTGGATAAGACCGGTACGATCACCGAGCCGACGATGAATGTCAAGCAGATCATATGCAGTAAGAACGGGAAGAATCTGTTGCACACGCCGGAGGAATTGCAGGAATTACTTGTGGATTATACTCTTGCATCGAACGACAACAATGCGACGATGCAGGCACTCCGCACATTTGCAGAAAATGATGGTGCGACACCGCATCGGATGGTTGTGGAGCGCTATCCATTTTCCTCAACAACGAAATACGGTGCAATCGTATTTACAGAAGGAACTTATATATTAGGGGCGCCGGAATTTGTCCTGCGAGATGCATATGCGACGGTGGAAGAAGAGATTACAACCTTCACGAAGGATGGTGACCGCGTCCTGCTTTTTGCAAAATACGCAGGAACAGATTTAAAGCACGGACTTACAGAAGAGGTGATTCCGCTTGGATTTGTCATACTTGCGAACCCGATTCGTGAAAATGCAAAGCAGACATTCGAATATTTTAACAATCAGGGCGTGGCAATCAAGGTTATCTCCGGTGATAATCCGGGAACAGTTTCTGAGGTTGCGCTGCAGGCGGGAATCCCGGGTGCAGAGAATTATGTGGATGCGACCACACTTGATACAGCGGCGAAGCTTAGGGATGCAGTGGAACAGTACACTGTCTTTGGACGTGTGACACCGAAGCAGAAACAGAAGCTTGTGAAGGCATTGCAGATCAAAGGACATACAGTTGCGATGACCGGCGATGGTGTCAATGATATCTTAGCGATGAAGGATGCAGACTGCAGCGTGGCGATGGCATCGGGAAGTGAGGCAGCAGCGCAGGCAGCACAGGTTGTATTGCTGGATTCGGATTTTGCACATATGCCGGATGTTGTGTATGAAGGCAGGCGTGTCGTTAACAACGTACAGCGGTCAGCGAGTCTGTTCCTTGTAAAGAATATATTTTCTCTGTTGATGGCAGTATTCTCGATGGTTTTGATGATCACATATCCGCTCGAACCGGCGCAGGTATCCTTGATCAGTATGTTCACAATCGGCGCACCGGGATTCCTGCTTGCATTAGAGCCGAACAAGAACCGGATCGAAGGCAGGTTTATCACGAATGTGCTGCTTAAGGCACTGCCGGGCGGTCTGACCGATGTGATTGCAGTCGGAGCCCTTGTCATGCTTGGATCGGTATTCGGACTTCCGGATGCGAGTGTGGCGACAGCCGCAACACTGGTTTTGTCGGTTGTTGGATTTATGATTTTATTTAAGATCAGCGAACCGCTTAATAAGATGAAGTACGGCGTGATCTTCCTGAATATATTCGGACTTGTATTCTCCGGAATCTTCCTGAAGAAGCTGTTCGCATTAAGTGATATGTCAAACCGGTGTATATTGCTGATGGTTGTGTTCGGATTTGCGGCGGAATCCTTATTCCGGTATCTGACGCTGAGTGCGGAGAAGTTACGGGCACGTTACGAGAAAAAACAGAAGTATACCGGCTATAAACGGAAGAGAAAACTACGTCGATAGTGAAAATTACAGGAAATTTACAAGAAAATGACGAAAAAGGGATGCGTAATCATTGCTATCTGGCGAAAATGATATTATAATCGGAATGGTGTTTTTTGGATTATAGTAGAAAACGAAGGAGAGAGTAACATGATACGCTTCAAAAAGAGTAAGAAGATTCTTGCAGCCATTTTGACAGCGGGGATGCTGCTTGCGGGAAATGGAGACCCGATTTGCGCAGCAGAACCAGTTTCGGTGGCACAGACAGAAGAACAGTTGAATTATCTGGTCGTCGGAAGTCCGGTTGTATGTACACCGGGAAGCCAGTTTGTTCTGGCGGATGTTGGAGATGGAACGGAGAAGCTTTCGGATGCGGTTTTGACTTACGTCAATGTGGAGACTGGTACTTCCTATGAAGTGACTGCGGATACCGTAGATGAGGGAAGCCTGCTGTTTAATATGGAGTTTGATGATACCCAGCCGAGCGGAGAATATGAAGTAACCACGATTGAGGTAGTTGCAGACGGAGAGAAACGAATCGTTCGTATGGTGGATACCGGAATTGAAGCCAAATTTGGTATCAATACGGATGTTGATTCTGAGGCGGATGCCTATGTCGTGGATGAACAGGCAGAGCAGGATGCAGAGGAAGCCTGCGGCGAAGACGGAATTACCGTGCTGGATGCCGAAGGACAGGAGATGACTTTTGATTCTCTGACCGAAGCTTTACAGGAAGCCGATGACAGTGTTGCAGACAGCGGAATCGCAACACAGTCGGCAGCCAACCCGAATCTGGTTGTTGTGCTTGATCCGGGACATGGTGGTTCTGATCCGGGTGCATGTAAATATGGCTTGAGAGAAGCGGATTTGACGTTGAAAATTGCGCAGTATTGCAAGTCAAAGCTGGAAGAGTATAGCCATGTTGAAGTATACATGACAAGAACTGCAGATACGGACAATAATCTTGCTAATCGCGTAGCGTATGCAAAGAAATTTAATCCAGATGTGTTTGTCAGCATTCATATCAATGCTGTTGGTGGACAACATGGCGGTGCCGAGGTGTATTATCCAAACGGCAATTACATACCGGGTATCGGAACAGAAGGAAAAGAACTGGCAGAAGTAATCCAGCAGAAGCTGGTAGCACTTGGCCTATATAACAGAGGAATCAAGATCCGGAATACAGAGGACGGCAGCCAGTACCCAGATGGTTCACCATCGGATTACTTAGGCGTTATCAAGCGTTCTAAGGAAGCTGGTTTCCCGGCAGTTTTGATCGAGCATGCATTTATCGATAATTATGGCGATGTATATAACTTTTTGTCAAGAGAAGATAAAGTAAAGGAAATGGGGTATGCAGATGCAACCGCCATTGCAGAATATTATGGATTGTCCAAGAATGGGAATTACGGTTCTAAGGCGACAATCGCGGATACGATCCGTACAGCATATGACGGTGGTACGTCCGAAGCATTGACACCAATCATGACGACTCCGACGACATCCGTTGATCGTATGGTATCGTATTATAAGTCCAATGCAACGTTCCCGAATTACTATCAGGAGCATGATACAGAGATCAAAGCATCGTCCAATCCATTGCAGACATTTTGCCAGATCTTTTACGACGAGGCAGTTGCAGAGGGCGTAGATCCGGGTGTTGTATTTGCACAGGCAATGAAAGAAACTGGATTCCTGCGATTCGGCGGCGATGTAAAGATTGAGCAGTATAATTTCTGTGGACTGGGCGCAACCGGAGGCGGCGCTGCTGGACAGGCATTTGGTTCGGTACGTCTGGGAGTACGTGCACAGGTACAGCATCTGAAGGCATACGCTTCACAGGAAGATCTGAAAAATGCAGTGGTTGATCCGAGATTCCAGTATGTGACAAGAGGCTGTGCAACTTTTGCAGAGTACTTGGGTATTCAGGAAAACCCTTGGGGAAAGGGCTGGGCAACTGCATCAAATTATGGATATAGTATTGTAAATGATTATATGTACAAATTCTGTACGGTAAAAAAGACATCCAGTACAGCAAATTCGTTCCTGAATGTAGCGTATAGCACACATGTACAGAGTTATGGCTGGCAGGCAGATAAATTTAACGGTATGACAAGCGGAACGACCGGACTTGGCAAGCGCCTGGAGGCAATCAAGATCAAGGTCAGTGGCGCGTATGATTTGGGCGTCACATATCAGACACACGTACAGACCTTTGGTTGGGGCGACTGGGTTGCCGATGGAGATTTAAGCGGAACAACTGGACAGGCCAAACGTCTGGAAGCAATCCGTATCAAATTAACAGGCAACGACGCAGACAAATTCGATGTGTATTATCGTGTACATGCACAGACCTTTGGCTGGCTTGGCTGGGCAAAGAATGGTGAAACGGCTGGTACGTCAGGATTTGCAAAGCGTCTGGAAGCAATCCAGATTTACGTAGTACCGAAGGGGATGACGCCATCTTCGGGAACCAGCGCTGTTTCTTATGTACAGTACGGAAAGGCTGCATCGAAGAGTGATCAGCCGGGCTTGATCAATTATGCAACGCATGTGCAGACCTATGGCAACCAGCAATTTGTATCAGACGGTTCCTTCCTGTCTCTTATACACATCTCCGAGCCCACGAGACGGACTCCTATCTCGTATGCCGTCTTCTGCTTGAAAAAAAAAAAACATATTACTGTCTCTTATACACATCTCCGAGCCCACAAGACAAGGCATGATATCGTATGCCGTCTTCTGCTTGAACAAAAAAACACATCTCAA
>OJJE01000301.1_pt1 | contig 17079 bp, 10 predicted proteins | sample 1596091 | NCBI WGS metagenome assembly OJJE01 (sample SAMEA4350129, study PRJEB24818) | metagenome | biome: human; feature: gut; material: faeces | place: Denmark | collected 2013-09 | reverse complement strand
TCTCTCTACCTCACCTCTCCCCATTCGCTTCCTTTCACTCCTCCTCTCCTCCCTGCTCTTCTACCTTTTCCACCCCCACCTGTTTGTTGTTTCTTCTTTTTTTTAATAATACGGCGACCACCGAGATCTACACTATCCTCTTCGTCGGCAGCGTCAGATGTGTATAAGAGACAGGCTTCGATTGCCTGTTTGACGGCGACATTGTCGGCATTTTTAAAATATGCTTCTTTGGTTATTTGGCGGTTTCTCTGATGCCCGGTGCCTTTGGCCGCAACCCAGACGCTGTCTTCATTGTTCTTTTCCGCCATAGTTGTCCAGCCGGAAGTTGTGTCGTCTTTCTCTTTCTTTTCTGCCGGCGCCTGATTTTCCGTCATACTGCGGATTGTTGCTTTCCCTGTCAGCATGGCCAGCTTATCGGCATTCGGAGTGTCGATAATTTTGGCTTCTGCGGTCTCGATTTTGGCGCTCTGGTCTTTCTCCAGCGGAATAAGCAGGTTCTCCGGCTCCCCTGCGGAAACTTTTATTTGCTCTTTGGACGGAAAATCAGGCGCCGTATCCGGGTTCGGTGCGGCTTTGGCGACTTTGAAAGTCGGCGGCAGCGGTTTGTCGGGGACAAGGTTGTCTTCGTTGTTTCCTTCGTTGTCGTCTTCATCGGGAACGCGGGCGATAATAAAGCTTTCCTCTTCCTCCGCAATCTCGGGGGCGAGAATGTTCTCCGGTTTGGGAGCCGGCTCGGCTTTTTCTTCCCGCGTAATCGGAATATCCGCTTGCGCCAAAACCGTTTCCGGCTCTTGGGAAACGGTGGTCATTTTCTTCTTCCGGGCCCGTTCTTCGTTGGGGCGGATAATCTGAACTTTGGCCTGAACGATTTTATTGCTGAACGGAACCGGGTCTTCAATCGGCTGCTGTAATTCGTTTTCGTCAACCGGCGGAGCACTGCCGATAATTTCCTGATAATTTGCCGCAATTTTGTCTTCCATGGTCTGCGGCTTTTCAGCCGGAGGAGCCGCCGGTTCCGCCTTGGAAACCGTCTGTTGCGGAGCCGGCTGAAGCGCGGAAACGGCCTCTGCGGCCTTGACAGAAGCTTCTGCGGTTTTTTCGTTCAGATCAAATTCAATGTCGTTGCCGGCAAAAGTCAGAGGGATGGGGTCTTCTGCCGAAACTTCGGACAGTTTTTCCGTTGAGGGAGAAACGGGCACCGACAAGGCAATTTTTTTAACCGGAATGGTTTTGGCTGCTTTGGCGGGAGAGGGCAGGCTCTTGAAAAACAGGGAAATATTTTTGTTGGGAATTTTAATTTCAGTGTCAGAGGGTTTGGGAACACTGAAAAACTCCTTGTTTACGCTCAAAATCGTGAACAAAGAGAAAACAAAGCTGCAAACAAATGTTTTTAAACTCGTTTTTCCCATAAAATAAAATCCCTCTAAAGCCTTGATAATTCAATATGCGACTCTTGGCAAGCAGATATAATTTTATGCACAAAGGTTTGAAAAAAATTTTTTCCGTTTGTCGGAATATAGGGGCTTTGCTTTCCCGGAAAGTGATTTTCTGATTTCGGCTTTATTAGAGAAAAATTTACTTTTTAGGGGTAGAAATAAGGTGTTTAGGTTTATTTAACTTCTGTGAATTTTTTGTTACAGGAAAAATTATTACATTAAAACAACGAGTTATCTCTTTTTGTCCAAGTCTTTTTAGGCTGGTAAAAATGCTAAAAATTAGCTATCCTAAAAGAGTATAAGAAGTTTTGCTAAATTAATTGAAGGAGAAAGATTATGCAATTTTTAAAGAGAAATATTTTAACTCTTTGCTGCCTGACCTTGTTGGTTGCAATGGGTTTGTGCGGGGATGCCTGGGCTGACGGTGCCAGCTTGATGAGCACGGCGCAGACAAAAACCCGTAACGTATTCGATAACGTAAAAACCATTACCTTTATTCTGGGTGGTTTCGGTTTGGTCGGTATTGCCTTCCAGGCCATTATCGGTAAAGTAAAATGGACTTGGTTTGCAGGCTTGGCCGTTGGTCTGGGTATTCTGGCTGCTGCCGGTTCAATCGTTGAATATGCAACCGGTTCTACCGATGCCGGCTTGGCAACGACTTTCGGTAATATTTAATCAGCGCTTAGCTGCTTAATGATAACTAAAGGGAGGGAACTATGGAAAACTTAACGAGACATACGCCATATACCCTCCCTTTTGCTTATCTGCTGGCTAAGCTCAGAAATTATTTACGGGAAAAGGGTGAGAAGATGTTGTGCATAAAATTAAAGAAATTCCTGGTCTTTTCAGTAATGGTGTTTGCTGTTTCTTCAATTTTATTTGCAACAAACTCCTTTGCTGAAGACAAGGCCCTGTTCAGTGATTTAACCAATCACGGAGCTAAAATTTTCGGCGGAATGCGGGAGATTATTTATGCCGTGTCCGGTTTCGGTATTGTCGCGATTGCTATCGGCGGCTTTTTCGGAACCCTGAACTGGAAATGGCTGGTTGCGATCATCATAGGTTTGGTCGTTATTGCGCTGACCGCCGGTATCATCAACTATATGGTTGACAGCGATGTCATCACCGACGAAATGATAACGGACAGTTTGATTAGTGCGAATGACAATCAGAAATGACGGATGATTTAATCACACGGAGCTGAAGGCTTTTATATTATATCGGCTGAAAAAAATTATTAAAGAGACGGAACTAAACAAGGAGGCTGCTATGAGAAACTTACTTAAATTGATAAAAAATTTATCATTTCTGCTTTGTTTTGGTTTCGGCCTGAATTATATGGTTGTGCCGGTTATGGCGCAATCAATCGTACCTCCGGTTATAGAGGAAGAAGCTCCCGATGAAGAAGAAATCGGCGGTTGGAGCACACTGGATAAAAAAACACAGGAAACAATTGCCAAAAATCAGGCACGTAATGCCGCCGCCGGACAAAGTGACGAAGCTCGGGCAATTTATGATGCACAGCAGCAGCGATATGACCAGCGTGACGCCTCCAAAGAAAAATATGCCGACACCTTGAATGCCGGGGATGAACGTATCAGAAATATGGAAGCACTGACCGAGCAGGCCCAGCAGGGTGTTGCGGCGGCTCAGGAACGCTTGAAAAACGCCAGCACGCCGGAAGAAATGAAGGCGGCCAATGAAGCGTTGAAGCAGGCTCAGCAAGATTTAAAAACAGCTGAAAAAAATCAGAAAGAAGTCGAGAAAGACGTTAAGAAAGACAATAAAGCCGCCAAAAAAGAAGCTAAGAAAGAAGAAAAAGCCATAGCCAAAGCCGAAAAAGAGCAGCGCAAGGCTATTGAAAAAGAACAGAAATCGGCGGAAAAAGACCTGAAAAAGGCCAATAAAAAGATTGAAAAACTTGAAGAAAAATGCGCCAAAGGCAAATGCGACGATGAAGATCTGGCCGATTTGGCTGCTGCCCGAGCCAGTGCGGAATCTGCTCAAACGGCTTTAGATGCGGCCAACCAGAAAGCCAATGCTTTTTATGCTCAGGATGAAGATGAAGCGGCTGCCGAATATATGGCGGAACGAGATGCGCAGGAAGCCTCTATTGCCGCTGCGGAGGATGCCGACGGTATCATTGAGCAGGCCAAGGAAGATTTGGCCGAAGCTCAGTCCAATGCGCCGAAAATGTGCAGCGCGGATGAAATCGGCGGTAACGTCTTTCTGTTGATTGCCTGCAAAGCCACCACCACCTTGGCCGATTTGCGGGTCATCGCTTACATTATTTCCGGTTTCGGTATGGTTGCGCTTGCTTATGCCGCTATTTTCGGAAAAATGAACTGGAAACACCTGGCCAACATCGGTATCGGTTTGTTCCTCTTATCGATGATGACGCCGTTTATCGAGTATTTTACCACCGGCAAAGATAATACCCTGCGTTTTGGTAAATATCTGCCGGCCGGTTTCTCTGATATTCAGGGCAGTGACGGTCAGGTAACCGACTGCGATGAGGATTTGGATAAAAACAGCACTTTCTGTAATCAGATTTTGCCGGAAGTCACGGTTACCGGGAAAAAGCAGAAGTGGTCACTAAAAGATTTGAAAGGCTCGATTACGGCCGGTTTAAATGCGGTCCGCAATGCCAGCGATATGTATAAAGCGGCCAAATCGACGGTCAGCAACGTTAAATCTGCGGTTTCCAATATGACCGCTCAGATTAAGAGCGGTGGCGGCGGACTGGACGGTATTATTAATGCGGCCGGCGCTGTGGCCAATGCAACCGGTACGATTGTCAACTCCGGGCAAGTTCTGGCCAATAATATTGCGACCAATGCCGGTAATCTGTCTAACAATATTCGTGACGCCGGTTCAACCAATGCGGCGCGCGAGGCCCGGGCCGAAGCTCAGGAAACACTTGATAAGTTAACGAAAAAATGTAATGCCGGTAACTGCAGTGAGCAGGAAAAGAAATATATGGAACAAATGGAAGAAACGGTGAACAATAATAAAACCGGCGTTAATAAATGGCTTGAAAATGACGGAGCCGGCGGTGGTTCGACCATTCTCTCCGGAATTAACAAAGTCGGCAACATTGCCAACAATGCCTCGAACTCGGTTAAAAACGTAGCCAATGCGGCCAATGAAGGCCAGTCTATCGGCGGTGACGGGGCTTTGGGTAAAATTCTCGGTGTCGGCTTCGGTGTCGGAACGGCGGTAACCGAAGGTATGGATACCGCGGAACAAAGTAAACAAAACGGAATGTTTGACTTCCGCAGTGATGCAACCAAACGGGAAGAACAGGCTAAAGCCGAAGAAGAGGCCTTTAAAAAGACTTCCGGCTATGTTAAAAACACGCAGACAACCGCTGACGGCAAAAAGGTCGAAACTCTTGGCGACGGTTCGGTTCGCACCACCTCCAAAGACGGTAAGACTGTAACCACAGTCAATAAGGACGGCACCACCACAACCACCAAAGACGGTACAACGGTTGTTAAAAGCCCGGACGGTTCCAGAACCGTTACTGACAGCGCGGGTAATAAAGTGACCTATGATGCCAAAGGCAACAAGGTTAAAACCGAGCTGGTCAACGAATATAACCGCGCAACGGCTGAAAGTGTCAAAGAAGCCCTGAACGGTAAGAAGGAAGAAGAAAAGAAAGAGGAGAAAAAGGAAGAAAAGCCTGCGGCAACAACGCAAACAACAGGATCGGATTTGTCGAAAATTAAAAGTGCATTAGCTGAACAATGTAAGAGCGGAGATAGCATTTGCAAAACATGTGCTAATTCTGTAAAGTCAACAGATCCGAACAAAGCGGCTGCCGAAGCTCAAGCATGTGTTGAAAAGCTTAATGCAAAACAAGATGAGCTTCAGAAGGAATACGATCAAGAAATGGAAAAATGGTGTAAACAAAAAGGAGTGAAAGAAGAATGCTTTATGGCACCGGAAGGTGCAGATGCTAATCTTACTGCCGCTTGTAAAAAATGTGGTTTCAAGATGGCGTCTCCTTCAAAATGATTTTGATGCACAAACCTGATAGCTAAAAAAAAGGATGTCTTTGGACATCCTTTTTTTTATGTGGTGCCATGCTGCCCGCATTTTCCTTTCCTGTCTTGTTTGTCCCCGTGTTAAGGGATTTTTCATAAAAAAAGGATATACTGAACAATAAGGGAAACCCTTTCCCGGCGGTTGAGATTCGTTTTTGAAACACAGGCTCAACGACGGGCAGGGTGTTGTTAAGTATAGCTTTTTGTTGCAACTAAATGAGATTGCGCTAGAATCAAACCAAACGTCAGGATTTGTCGCGATGAGAGAAATGATATTAAAAGCCGTAGCCAATCCTCCCAAGATCTTGTGGGGGCCGTTCCTGCCGACGCTTTTAAATCTGGGTATTCAGTTTCCGCTGATGTTTATGTGCATGGGCGTGTTTAAAATGAACCCGCTGATTTTCATTGTAACGATTGTTGCCGCGCACGGCGTTATTGTGCTCTGGGGCGGCAAAGAACCGCACATTTCCTCCATGATTCAGGCTTTCGGCCAATGCCGCCGGATTAGTAACAACCTTTATAAAGAAAAGGGGAATAAATTTGCGCCCTGATTTTGACTTTTTTACGATTTTTGTTCAAGGCTTGTCCAGTATTGAGGTTGCGGTCGCCGTCATCGGCTTTGTTTCCGCGGCCGCTTTTGCCGGATTATGGGCCACCAAATTAGGCCGGATTATTCTGCCTCAGCCGCAGGAATCCCGGGTGGCTGACTTTTTGCCCTTTAACAAGCTGATGGCCGACGGCATAACCATCCGCTGCTATAACGGCTCTTTTGCCCGCGTGTTCAAGGTTGAAGGGGTCGATTTGTCGTTTGTGACGGATGAAAAAAGCCTGTCCATGATGGAGGCGCGCAAATCATGGATTGATTCAATGTCCGACCTGCAGGTGGTCTGCCGGGTGATTACCCTGCGCGAAAGAATTTCCATGGAAGCCGACAGCGGCGATTTCGGCAACCAGCTGCTGGAGCAGATTTCCATGACCTGGCGCAACAATTTGGACCGCGTTTACAGCAACGGCCACTATATCGTCCTTTCCGTAGCTGACCGCCCTGAGGCGCTGAAAGACCTCAACTACGCTTCTCAGGCACTGCTCGCCACTTTGAACGATTACGGCGTTAAACCGATGTTTGAAACTGAAGACAGTGCCGCCGCCGACAGCCCGCTGGCAATTTTTTCCAAGATTTGCAGCCCGCTCTCCAAGCCGATGCCCAAAGTGCGCGGTGCCGAGGGATATCAGCTCAATGAACTGCTGACTGCCGACCATATCCATTTTACCGATGAAAAAGGGCTGATTAAATTCTTCTCCGGCGACAAGGAAATGTTTGCCATTGTTATGGGCATTCGCAGTTCAGGTGATTATATGGACGAGGGAATGATTGCCTCGCTGCTCTCGATTGACTGCGAACTGACCATGCTTCATAACGTTAAGCCTATTTTCAAACCGCACGCCCGCGCTTTGCTGATGCAGCAGCAGCGCATGGCCGCAGTGACCAGTTTTTCGCCGGATGTCATCAACCAATACAGTGAAGCCCTGTCTGCCATTGAAGACAGCGACGCCGACTATCAGGCGCTGACCGAATATGCCATGGACATTATTATCAAAGGCGAAACCATGGAGGAAATCGAATTCGGCGAAAGCGAAGTGCAGCGTATCTGCCGTCTTTTCAGCGTTACTCCGGTTCGGGAGGGCTGGGTGGCTCAGGCGGCTTTCTTTAACCAGTTTCCGACTTATGACGCTTATCCGCGCACTTATCGTTATTTGTCACGGGTTGTTGCCATGGCCATTTCTTTTGACAAACCGTCTGAAGGCCTGCCGAAGAGTGACTGGGGTCCGGGAGCCATTTCCATTTTCCGCACCACTTCCGGTTCGGCTTACCGTTTCCAATTCCATGTTTCAACCGAAGATTCCGCTGTGGCCCACTGTTGCATTATCGGACCGACCGGACAAGGTAAAACCACTTTGCTGACCTTCCTTGCCGGACAGGCGATGCGCCACCATGACCTGAAAGTTTTCTTCTTTGACCGTCACCGCGGTGCGGAAATCTTTACCCGTGCGGTTCAAGGGGCTTATGTCGGTTTTGACGGCGATGAAAAAAACGTCTCTCTTAACCCGTTTGACTGCCGCAACACGCCGAACAACCGCGCCTTTCTCCGCCGCTGGCTGAAGGCGATTACCATGGTTGACGATGCCCTGTCCGAAAAGGAAATCGGCCGCGCGGTGACCACGGCGTTTGACTATCTGAAACCCGAGGAACGGATTTTGAAAAACCTTTACAAAAGCTGTTTTTCGCCGACCGGCAATATGCGCCGCGAGCTCTTCCGCTGGATTAATCCTGACCAGTACGGCAACATTTTCAATGCCGAAAACGACAGCCTGGACTTGGCCAGCAAACGCTTTATGGCTTTTGACTTTACCCATATTTTTGAAGACGAAACGCTGGCTCCGGCCGTCATCAGCTACATCATGCACCGTATTATGGCCGAAACCGGCGATACCGGCGTACCCTCGCTGATTATGATTGATGAAACCGCGCCGATGTTAAAACACCCGATGTTCCGCGATTACTTTATCATCGGTCTGCAGGAAGGACGTAAAAAACGTCAGGCTTACCTCTGCGCCTTCCAACAGCCGAACATCATTGACAAACTCGGTGTCGGCGAGGTTATTCGCGGTCAGTGTCAAACCGTCATCTTTTTCCGTAACCCGCAGGCCATGCCGGAAGACTATGCCAACTGGAACCTGACCCAGCGTGAAATCGACTTTATTTTCGGCAAAAGCTACCGCGATTTTCCTTATGCGATTTTGCTTTCCCGCCCGGCAACCGGTGAATCTGTTATTCTGGACGTCGATTTAAGCGGTCTCGGGCCGTATCTGAAACTGTACAATTCCGGCCGTAAGAACGTTCTGCTGGTTGAAGAACTGATTAAGGAATACGGCGAAGCGAACTTTGTTACAAAATATTTAAATATTGGCTGATATGCATATTAGGCGTTTATAAATGGCGCAAATTTTGGTATTATTAAAATATACGGTTACTTGGCGTATGGAGGTTGCAATGAGTATTTTAAAACATCAAAAACTGATAACCCTGTTCGGGTTGTCATTGCTCATGTCTCTGTCCTCTCCGGCACAGGCGCAATGGCCTACGCTGGATTTGACTGCAATTAAAGAGGGAATTTCCTCCAAAATCGAACTGGTCAAACAGTCCAAAATCGTAACCGAAGCCACCAAACTGGGCGGCAAAATGAACAGTGCCATCGGCGATGCCAAATCCTCCGTAACCAAATTTGCCGGTGACAACCTCGAAAAAGCCAAGAAAAAAGCCGAAAAACTCCAGAAAGAAAAAGAACGCCTGGAAGAAAAGAAGAAAAAATTAGAAGAGAAAAAAGAAAAACTCGAAAAACAGAAAAAGAAAATTGAAAAAGCCAAAAAGGCCATGGAAGAAGCCAAAAAACTGAAAGAAGATGCCGAAAAGAAAATTCAGGAAGGCAAAGACATGGTCAACGACGTCAAATCTCAGGTTGACGAGGCCAAACAAATGGCTGCCGACGCTCAGGCTGCGGTAAACGATGCCAAAGCAACCGCACAGGGAGCAATTGCCGATGCCAAGTCAACGGTCGGTGAAGTAAAATCAACCGTCAACGACGCCAAATCGACAGTCGGCGATGCCGTCGGAACCGTTCGTGAAGAAAAGAACGAACTCCAGTCGGCCATTGGCGGACAATCCGGCAGTGCCGCCGCCGACAGCAGTTTTGTCGATGACTATGTTGCACAATATGAAGCCGGAATCAATTCTGACGCAAAGATTTATGAACAGATGCCGGCTGCAGATTCTGAAGTCGTGTCTGAAACGCTTCCTGCCGCCGGCGATGTTGCCGCTGAACCGGCAGATGAAGCCGAAACAGCTCTTGCGCCTGCTGCCGGAGACATGTCGGCTGTGGTTGCCCCGGAAGATATGTCGGCGCAGCAGCCTGTTGCCGCGGTTGCCGGCGCAGCTCAGACGGTCACCGGCGGAAAACAACTCAATCGCCGTCCGTTCGGCCGCAAAGATATGACAGCCGGAACTGCCGCTGTCCAATCGTCGGCCGTTTCAACCGTAACCGGTACCCTTCAGACAGCTCCGGCTGCGGTTTCCTCAGCAGCCGGTCAAGCCGCAACTCCGGCAACATCGGCAGCAACGCCGTCAGCCGCTGTTTTAACCGCTCCTGCCGCGGTTAAGACCCAGGCCGTCGGCCGCAGTATTCGCACTCGCGCTTCAGCAGCCCCGTCCGCAGTTTCCGCAGCAGCAGCCGGTCAGGCCGCAACTCCGGCAACATCGGCAGCAACGCCGTCAGCCGCCGTTGAAACCGCTCCTGCCGCGGTTAAAACTCAGGCCGTCGGCCGCAGCATTCGCACCCGCGCTTCAGCAGCCCCGTCCGCAGTTTCCGCAGCAGCAACCGGTCAGGCAGCAACACCGGCAACATCGGCAGCAACGCCGTCAGCCGCCGTTGAAGCCGCTCCTGCCGCGGTTAAAACCCAACCGGCCAGACGCAGTTTCCGCCAGCGCGCAACGATAAAAAAAGACAATCAGGCTTCGCTCTTTGAGCTGAAACAATCCGTCAATCTGGCTGCCGGCAGCTATTCCGAAACCCTGATGTTCGGTGCGGAAGACAGCGGGGAAAGCATTCCCGACGGTGTAATTCATAACGGCGAATATGAAGAGACGATTATTCCAGACACGATTGTTGACTATTGCAACATCGGGGTTGATCAGCTGCAGGATACTTCGGTTATGCAGAACTGCCTGAAACAGTTGATTACCCACCAGTCTGACAGTGACAATCAGGTTGCGGAGGAAGGCAAAGCGCTATTCACCAAAGCTACGGCGGAAATTGCCATAGCAACGGTAGCCGAAAGCATGCAGCAAAAGGTTATTGCCGCCAAATATCAGGAACAGGTACAGGACAAACGGGAAGAAACATTGGCCAGCGCTTCAACGTCGCGTGATGACTCCGGCGGCTTGGCCATGACCAACAGCGGCGAGCAAACGCTGCTTAACGCCTTAAGCGCAATGGCTGCGGCTCAGTTAAGCATTGACGCGTTCAATCAGGTCGGCGGTTTCACCAAGGAAGACCTCGGTGAAACAGAGGGAGAAGATGAATGATAAAGCGCTTCGTCACATATTGGGCTTTGCCGCTGGCGATGTTGGGCTTTTCCTCCGTCGCCCGGGCGGACATTGAGGCTCCGCAGACAGTAATAGGTACGGTTAAAACCGGTATTAAGGAGGCCGAAAGCATTCAGCACGACCTGAATGAAATTCAGGCGGATCTGCGTTCTGCGGCTGAAGGCGTTGCCGGGCCGATAAAAGATGCCGCCAAAACGGTAAATGACGTTAAAAACGAAGCTCAAAGCAATATTCAGGCCGTTAAGGACAAAGCAGATGCCGCCAAAAATATTGCCAGCGACCCCGAAGGCGCTTTAAATACGATGGGCGGCAAGCTGCCCGGTTTTATGACCACGGTTGATACCAATGATTCCGGAGAACTTCGGGATGCGGTCAAAACCAACTATTTTACCCAGCGGCCGAAGAGTTCGGCTTCTGCCGACGGACAGGCCGAAGCGGTCAATTCCGTTGAAGTGACTAAGGAACAGGATGAAAAAATGGCGGCCGTTCAGCGTGAAAACTTTGCCAACCTTTATGCGCAGGCTTTTACAATCCGCACCAATCTTGCCAAAGAAAAGTCGGAAGACAAAGAGCATAAGGACAGTCGGGAAATTCTCCAAAACACTAAGGAAATCGCGCTCAGAATGGAAGAACGTTGGCGCCGGATCATGATCATTAATGCTGCCCTGTTTGAGTTCAAAACCACGCAAAGCAGCCGCCAGTTCTCTTTTGTGCCGGAGGAGGATGAAGATGAATAAGCTCGGACACATACTGCCTTTGGCTTTGTTTTTTGCCGTTGCGGGAGGGGAGGCTTCTGCCACCATTAAATTTGATGTCAGCCACACCGCCAATAAAGCGCAGGAAACCGTCAGTGAATGGGCCAAGCAGGCACAAACGGCATTTGAAGAATCTACCACCATTCAGACGATGATCGCCTATGGCAAAGGCGTGGCCGAAATGGCCAAATGGGTTAAAGAACAAAAGGCGCTGGTTGACCAGACTATCAGCGACACTGTCGGAGCCGTCAATTCCGTTAAAGATACGGCAACTTCAACCGTCTCTGACATTCAGGGTGAAGTAACCGGAACCGTCGGCGATGTAACGGGAGCCGCTGGCGAAAGCGTTGCCGGTGTGGCCGGAGGTGCTGCCGGGGCGGTCTCTGCGGCGGCATCCAAAACCCAGTCGGCGCAAGAGCTTTTGCAGCTGAAAAATGAGCGTTCGTCGCTTGAATCCGAATATGAAGCCGCCGCCGCGGCCCGCAAAACCGAATTTGAAGGGCAGATAAAATCTTATCAGGACAACAATGCGGCCTATCAGCAGATGATTGCCGAGGATCCTTCCCGTAAAGAAGAACTGGAAACCAAAATTATCTCTAATAATGAGACTATTCGCTTTCTGCAGGAACAGTTTGATAAACGCGAAGCGGAAGAAAAGGCTAAAAGTGATGCTTTGATTGCCGAAGTTGACGCCAAAATCCAAAATCTCCGCGATGTTGCCGCGGCTGATAGCATGGGGCTGGCAACCGAAGCAGCCGGAGCTTTCAAATCTTTGTTCGGCAACAAGCAGTCTGCCGCCGAACTGAATAAAACGATTGCCAATAACTTTATTCCCGAAAACGAGGATATTACTTCCGCCAGTATCAAAAAGGTAAGAAAATACCGTAACAAAACCGCGGCAAACGATGTGCTGACCGCCTATGCAACGGCGTTGCAGGTCAGAATTAACCGTTACGAAAAAAATGAAGATGCGCAGGAGACGGCAGACAGCGCAACCATGATGGACGGCGCCACGGCCGCAATTGCCATGGACACCCAGCTTAAAGTCAAAAATATGGAAACTTTGCTGGTCTATACCCAGATGCTGATTGCAGATATGAAAATGCGCAGCGCGATGGATTTGGCTAAACTGACGGTTTATAAACTGCGAGACCCGAGCAAAGACGTTACCCAGTTTAATCTGGACGATTATAAATATAAAAAGCCGAGCAAAATAAATAAAGAAAACATTCTGAATTTGGCCAAAGAAGCCGGTTCAGCCGCTAAGGATCTTAACAGCAGCGGTGTGACGGGGCTGTTAAAGTAGGAGGAAACAATGATTAAATTGACTAAAATTGCGGCGCTTTCTTCCTCTCTGGTTATATTTTCCGGCTTGACGGCTCATGCATTCCTGCTCCCGCCGGGACCGGTAACGCCGACGGTCGATGCTCCGACGGACGTTACTTTCAGTCTTGAAAATGTCGGAGCGACGGCTCAGATGTATGCCGCTCAGGCTCAGACTTATGCCAATAATATGACCAAAGCCGCCAAGTCGGCCAAAAAGAAATATATGGACAAGTTTACCGGCTTTATGGGCGGACTGTTCAAGAAAAAGGAAAAGCAGGCTATTCCCGGCTCCAAGACGATTCAGGAATCCAAAATCGCCGATATTTATGATGCTGAATCGGTGAAAAAGGCTTTATATACGCTGTTCCTGGCTTATCCGGTCGATTGCGAAAAAGATGCCGACAGCTTTGCCGCCTGTGTGGCTTATAAGGAAAAAGCCGAAGAATTTTATCAGGATACGGTTATTGAAATTTATACTTCGGTGCGCCTGCTTGAGCAGGAAATGCCTAATTTGGCGGTTCAGGTTGAATCGCTGAGCGCTACGTTCAGCGGTGGCGGCGGTGACGGTGCCGAAAGCGGCGATGACGAGAACGGCGCCCGCAAAAACGCCTTTAATGCTTACGAAACCATGGACAGCATTCTTAAAATTACGCAGGAAGTAACGGCGATGAAAGCCCAGTACGAAGCGGCGCTGATGCTTCGTGAACAGGTAAAACCTGCGCCCTATGTCTCCAAAAAGGAGCGTAAAGCTAAAGAAAAAGCAGCCAAAGAGGCCGCTAAAACCTCGTCTTTGTGGCGTGATGAACCGATAAAAACGGCTTCTCTCGGCGTAGTCTCAACCAGTGAAACGCTGGCTTTCGGCCAATTGGGAATGATAACGCAGGCTGATTTCAAATTAAAAACCGAAAATGAAGCGGCGGCAGCCGATGTTGAAGAGGAGGATGATGACGAAGAATATGTTTATGATCCTTCCTTATACGGCACTGTCAGTTTTGAAGATGCTTCCGAACCGCTGATTGCTTCGCCTTTTGCCGGGAATGAGGAAAAAGTTCTTGAACTTGATAAAATTGCCCCGCTTTACGAAAAAGCGCAGGATGCACTGGACGTTCATAATCTGCTTCAGGCACTCGACAGCTATCGCGGAATATTTGAAAACTATGAGCAATATAAACAGCTGCATCAGAAGGCTCTGGATGCCGTTGCCGCTGCCGACCAATGTTCAATTCAATACCTGAAACGCTATTATCCCGACCCTGAACAGGTTTGGAAAGGCAGCATTGCCGATGCGGCGATAAATGACTATGATGCCCGCCGGGGAATTTCCGGCTGGGCCGTTAAGGCTTTTGAAGTTGCCAAGTCGGAGGAATCGCTGCCGATTGACACCGACGAGCTGGGAACAATTGATATTAACTCCGATATTGATATTGACGATGTCAACAGCATGGAAACCATTAAAGCCGATCTGGAAAAGCAGGATATGGCCAGTTTGGCAAATCCGGAGCAGACGGCTGCCGCTGAAAAGGCTACCCGTGAATCGCAGATGATTTCCTTTAACATTGGTGCCGAAGCGGCGCAGCTTTTGGCGCAGGATCAATATGAAGCATCGCCGCAATGGGGAATGCCGAGCACGAAGTTTCCCGTCTGGAATGACCAGATTAATTTCTATACTCAGTATCTTGACGGCAAGTATGAGAATGTCAAAGATTATCTGCATCAGCTTGACGTCAGCAGCGTTATCGTCGATATTGCCTATCCTTTAAACGATTTGCTGGTTGACGATGAAGAAGAGCGTGCCAATAACCGCGCCGGACTTGATAAACTGGCCGGAATGTTAAAGAGTGAAGAACAAAGTTCGGATCCGGCTTCGGTGATGAAAGATCTGGAAAGCAGCCGCGATAAATTGCTGCAACAGGCGCAGCAAAGCAAAGCCGCTAAGATGCAGCCGTTGGAAAGCCGCCGGAAAACACTGGAAACGCAAATGGAACGGGCCTCGACGTTGCTGTCCGACTACAGTGAACAGCTGAACAGTGCCCGACAGAATAAACTGACTGCCGATACCGGTGTCGAAGTCAAGGAAAGTTTGATTGTCGATTTGGAAGAACGCCGCGGCGATGATGAAGACAATATGCTGCGCAAAACCGATATTGACTATAATGAAGAAACTTACGAGGTTTCGCCGGAAAAAACGGAAAAGGTCTATTCCGTTAAAAGAAATGCGACAACGGAGAAAAAAGCCTTGTTTGATACCGATAAAGCCGTTGCCGACTATCAAGACGAAATAAAACAACTGAAATACCGAGCGGAACAGCAAAGCGCCGCCGAAGCGGAAGCCGCTTCCCGCCAGAAACTGATGCCGGTTGAAACCAACAGCAATAACGACGGCTCAGTCAGCCTCTATCCTGAAAACGGCGCCGCCGCACTGCCGACGGTAGGCACCGGCAGCGGACAGAAAAAAACGCTTTTCCGTCGTCCGTTCAGTGATAATTCGGCTTATCAGCCCGTCAAATACAGTTTATCGCAGACGCTTTATTTTGGTGCCCAGTATCCTAATTCGGGGCGCCGTCAGGGCTTCACCGTTAACGCAAACGCTTCTGAGCCGATAGATTTTCAGGCTGAAAAAGCCAAGCTTGACCGCAAATTGGATGAACAAACCTCGCAAATGACCGAAACAACGACCTATGAAGAAGAAACCGTTGTTGAAGAAAAGACAACCGAAGCTGAAACCGGAACCTATACCACGGGAGAAATATCGGAAACCATGGAGGTTAATGCGGAAGATACTGAAGATATGGCTCTGGCAAAGGTACAGCGTGCTGAAAATGAAGAAAAAGCCGCCGCCAGCGAAAAAACCGCAGCTTCGCTTAAAACCCAGGTTAAGCAGAAGCAAAAAGAAATTGAGCGGTTAAATCAGCAGTTGGAAACGGTAAAATCCGAGATGGATGCGGTTGAAAACAGTTATATTGCACAAGTTCAGCAGATTGAGCAGGCCTACAATCAGAAAGTGACGGAAGCCAAAAAGTATGTTGAAAGCAAGCGCAATGCACGTAAAACCTTGGATTTGATCAGTTATTACAAGGAAAAAATCGGCTTGCCGGTAGCCGGAGTCAACGGATTAATTCCGCCGTTCAGTCTGTTGAATATTTTACGAACCGCAACCGGCCTGACCGATGATACCAAAAATTATGCCGACCAGTTGATTGACGATGCCAAAAAGTCAATGCTTAATCTCGGCGATGCTGTTTATGTCGGCCGTGCCGGCGATAAGATTGCCGAAATTCATAACGGCCTGATGGATAAGCTGCAGGCGCTTCCGGTGGACGGCCTGAGCGAGTTCTCTTCTGCCGTCGGCGCTTATGCCAAAACGGATGCCGTTATCAAACCGTTGACTTCCATGTTCCAGAAAGTGTTGGTTGAGCAGGCGTGTGCCAATGACAACTGCCGCAAAGTTGATGAAGAATATTTTGTCGGTTCTTATGCCAAAGACCGTGACTTTATGATTCCCAAAAACGCGCCGCAGGAATATCTGCCGCCGCTGCGGGAAATGGTTCATTTCGATGATGTCGATTATGAAAATGTCAGCAAAACGGCTGACGGCGGCATTACCCGTGAAGGTTTCCTCAACAGCGGGGCCAAAATGCCCGAAATCTGGAAACGCATCTTGAACGGCAAAGCCTTTGTCGATAAAGATGTTGATTTGAAGGTTTTGCTTTCCGAAGGCGGTGAGGCCGCAACCTTTATGCGCGGCGGCCGTTATCCCTGCAAATTGGATGACCAGATTGTCGATATCGATAACGCCGACGGACAGTTTAAAATTTATACCAGCAAGGCTCTGCCGAGTAAGGCAACGGCCGAACAGAAGGCTTACCGCCCGTCCGCCATGTCGTTGATGCCGGTTTGCAATGAAATTACCCTGAAAGGGACGCCGGGTTTGTTGGGCAAGTTTTATGTAACGGTAGAAGACAAAGTTGAAGAAGTAACCGCGCAGGGCAAAGTCGCAACATTTCAGGATTTTGCCGGCGGAGCGGCGCACAGTGAGTTGGGAACGCTGTTAAAGGCGGCTGACAACGGCGTTTTCTTTAATGATGCGCCTGCCGCCGTCTTTAACCGTTTGAGCAAAATGGCGGAAGAAGCCAGCCAGGATAATTCGTCCTATACCAAAAATATGCAGGACGAAGTCTATAAAAAAGCCATGCTTGATCATAACCAGTTTGGCAATTTCCTGACTTTTGCCGAGCAGGAAATCAGTTATCGCCAGGCCTTGGAAGAATTGAAACTGAGTGTGGACGAAGCCAAAGAAACGTTGTTCGAACAATTTGAAAAAATCGGCTTTACACCGTCAGCCGACTATAATC
>OJJE01000298.1_pt1 | contig 17142 bp, 18 predicted proteins | sample 1596091 | NCBI WGS metagenome assembly OJJE01 (sample SAMEA4350129, study PRJEB24818) | metagenome | biome: human; feature: gut; material: faeces | place: Denmark | collected 2013-09 | reverse complement strand
TGTGGTTGTTGGTTCATGTTATGTTGTTAATTTTTGTTAGGTTGTGTCAGATAGTGTTGTGTTGTTGTTTTTTTTTTTTTTTTTCAAGCAGAAGACGGCATACGAGATAGGAGTCCGTCTCGTGGGCTCGGAGATGTGTATAAGAGACAGTCCTTGTGTATTTATCTAAGGATATCTACGTTTACATGATAGGCGGCACGTTGATGGGTTTTATGGTGTCGCACGATATGCAATGTGTGTACATACTGGAATGCTCCGACGAAAAGTCCCGCGCCCGTAACTACGCAATCGTAAAAGCGGTGGCGATAATGGGTACGTTGCTTGTTCCGTTGCTTAGGGCTACGCTTATGCAAAATGTAAGCGAGCGTTGGCACGTTGTATATTTAGTTCCGGCAATTATCGGTTTTGTAATGGCGTTATTCGCGTTGCTTTTTGCAAAGGAAACAAACGCGTTTTTAACAAAAAGAATAGAGTACTTAAAAACTCCCATCGAAGAACGCGAACAACGCAGTAAGGAAGATCGCGAGCAAAACGCTCAAGGCGGAATTCTGACCGCTGTAAAATTCGCATTCAAACACAGGCAATTACGCTTTTTGATCATCGCCTGTTGTTGTTTCTATCTTGCTTCGTTAGGTACGGCAACGTACAGTACGGTTATGGCAAAGTCTGCTTTGATGACGGAAGAAGAAATAACTCTTGCTCTATTCTTGTATCCCGTAGGCAACGCGCTGTTTACGTTGATATCGGGTTTTGTGTCGGACAAATTCGGGCGCAAAATAACTATAATTGCGATGTCTTGTTCGGCGTTGGCGTGCTATTTGCTGTTTATTTTAAGCGGTATGTTCAAGTGGACTCCGTATTTGACAGGCTTTGCAATCGGCGGATTTATGGGCAGTTACTGGGGCGCGGGCGATACTATCGGCGGAATAATGTTCTCCGAGTCTTCTCCTACAAACTTGCGTTCGTCCGTAACTGTAATCAACACGTTGCTTAACGGAGTTATGGGCGGACTTGCAACGGTTATCACTATGATACTGCTTCCTATCATCCCCGAAAAGATGTTCGGCTATATGTACTTGGGTTTGACTGTGCCGGGGCTTGTGGGCGCAATCGTAATAATGTGGCTGTTTGTCGGCGAAACTCGCGGACTGGATCTTAAAACGGTAACGGGTACGGAATGGGATAAGCCTAAAAAAATTAAATAAGAAACACAGGACGGTGAATAAAAATGGATAACAAATATTTTGAACTCGGCGCAAACGAACAGCCGTTGGATATTATCAAGGAAACGTGCGGTTTTGCAGGCGTATTCAAACAAATAGGAGTGATAGGGGATTCTTTGGCGTCGGGTGAGTTCGAAAGCCACGACGAAAACGGCAGCATAGTTTATACCGATATGTACGAGTATTCGTGGCCCGCTGTTTTGGAGCGCATTACGGGGACGAAGTATAACAATTATTCTCGCGGCGGAATGACCGCGCGCGAGTATATGCAAAGTTGGGCGGATGAAAAAGGATTTTGGCAATGGAATCAAGCGTATATCATTGCGCTGGGCAATAACGATTCGTTTGTCTTCGGACATCCGTTGGGAAGCGTCAAGGACGTTAACGCAGAATGTCCGCAGGATAACGCCGATACGTTCTTCGGCAATATGGGCAAAATCATTTGCAAACTTAAAGCAATCGAGCCAAATGCGCGTATTTTTGTCGTTACTCCGCAACTTCGCGGTGATGCCTGCGATAAAGATATTCGTTATATCGCAAGCGAACTTGCCAAATTGTGCGATATGTTTGACTTTACGTACTTGCTGGATATGACTGCGCATGCGCCTGTATACGATGCCGAAATGCGTAAGTCATTCGGGTTGGGCTTCCATCCGAACCCGATGGGGTACTATGCTTACGCACTGATGGTGGCTAATTATATCGATTACGTTATACGTAGTAACCCTCGGGAATTTGCAACGATACCGTTTGTCGGTACGTCGCTCAAAAACAAAGATTACAAATAGTATGTATTTGCTGAAATGCACAATTAACTAAACTTGCAGAAGTTTTCATTGCAAGTTTACAACAATTTATACTAAATATATAACCGTTTTGGGGACGAAGGCATTTGTGCATTCGTCCTTTCTGTTATTGGATAGCAGAATACTTTGCACATATGACGGCTAAGAACCGAAGATGAAAGTGGAACAAATCAGCGACCAGTTTATTGTAATGTTCATCATCATTGCATGGCAATTTTTATATGCGGAAACTTTGTATCATATAAGTACATGTAGAAATTTTTTACGGTATGCATTTGGAGTTACGCCATATTTTTTCTTAAATAAATTTTGAAAATAGGATTGGCTGGAAAAGCATAGGTAATTACTGATTTCGGAAAGTGTCATTTCTGTGTGAGACAGGAGACTTTTCGCTTCTTCTAATTTGCAGCGATTTACAAAATGGCTGATAGTAATTCCCAACTCATCATGAAATAACTTCATGGTATAAGATTCACTGCGGTGAATTACATGAGCTACATCTGCGACTGAAACAGGCGTGTTTACATGAGTTCGAATATAACCGATGCAATCTAAAAGTTCTTTATTTCCGTCGAAGGGAATTATAGCAGTTGCGCAGAGGTTGCAAAAGTCTAATACCATGGAATACTGCAATGCAGCTACTTCCTCCACCGTTTTTCTGTTTTCACATTCACAAATATACAAATTTGCTATTTTATTGGCTTCTGAAGGACTTACTCCTGCAGAAATCGCAGAGATTCCTATTAGTAGAAAGTCTGAAAGAAAAGTCCTCGTCAATACCACTACAACTATTAGCCAAAAATGAGAAAATATTGATTTTGGCTAATAGAAACAGTATAATAAGTACATACTGTTTGTGAAAGGATGATGCAGATGAAGCTGATAGAGCGTAGACAGTATTTAGATAAGTTAATCAATGTACTTGGGACTCCGGATATTAAGGTTATTACCGGTGTAAGACGAAGCGGAAAGTCAAAGCTGCTAGAAGCATTTAGAGCATATATTGAATCGGAGAACCCGGATTGTAATATTATTCAGATAAATTTTAACCTGCCGGATTTTGATGATTTACTGACTTATCGCGCATTATACGATTATGTAAACGCACATTATGTTGCAGGTAAAGAGAATTTTGTCTTTATTGACGAAGTGCAAATGTGCAAAGATTTTGAGAAAGCAGTCAATGGACTTCATGCCAGCGAGAAGTATGATATCTATATTACCGGTTCTAATGCTTTTTTATTAAGTTCGGATTTGGCTACGTTATTTACAGGGCGTACTTTTGAAATCAAAGTATATCCGTTTTCCTTTAGTGAGTATATGGAGTACTTTGGCTTGAAAGACCGCTACGACGCTTTGGATAAGTATGTGCTAGAGGGTGGAATGTCTGGTTCCTATCTTTATAAAAATCAGGAAGCAAAGTATGATTATATAGCTGATGTGTTTGATACACTGATAGTGCGTGATATACGCAAAAAATACAAGATAAGAAATACGCAGCTGATGGACAGAATTGTGGATTTTCTTATGGATAATGTGTCGAATCTTTCGTCTGCGCGTAACATTACCAATACTCTGGGAAGCATGCAGGAGAAGATACACCATACGACAGTTGGTAATTATATGCAATATCTGTGCAATGCATTCGCGTTCTATAAGGTTAGGAGATATGATATTAAGGGGAAAAAGTATTTATCGAGCAACGACAAATACTATTTGAGTGACCATACTTTCCGTTATGCAAAGCTTGGAACAAAGAATATGGATTACGGGCGGATATTGGAAAATATCGTGGCGGTTGAACTTTTGCGCAGAGGATATGAGGTTTATGTGGGCATATTATATAAGAAGGAAATAGATTTTGTCGCAGTGAAGCGGAGTGAGAAAATCTATGTTCAGGTATCTGATAATATCAGTGAAGAGAAGACCTTTGAAAGAGAGGTAGCTCCACTTTTGCAGATTAAGGATGCATACCCTAAGTATGTGATAGCCAGAACCAAGCATGATGAATACCAGTATGAGGGAATCAAGGTTATTGATATTGCGGATTGGTTGTTGGATAAATAAATCTATTAGCCAAAAATGAAAAAAAGAAGAAAATGGCTAATAGAAAAAGCGAACCAAATAAAGGATAACGTATAAGGCATTGGTCATAATCGGCTGATGCCTTTTTTTGTGCACCATTTTAAGCAGATATAAAGTAGTTTATAAGAAAATAATTGATAATAAATCAATTTATTTGACCCATTTTTGCAATCAGCTTTTTTTGATTCCAAGTAAATGATATAAGCCAGCAAATAAAGGATGGCAACAGAAAGGAGAAGCTGATATGCAGGAACAGAAGAAGGACAGCCTTGCAGGAGTAACTTTTGATGTATATGCAAAAGAGGATATCGTAAGTGCCGACGGACTTGATACTGTATATCATAAGGCAGGAGACAAGGTGGCAACCATCGTGACAAATGATAAGGGTATCGTAAGAATTGATGACCTTCCACTTGGCAAGTATTATCTTGTTGAGACAAAGACAATTGATGGATTTGTATTAGATGATACACCGATTGAGGCAGACCTTTCTTATATCGACCAGAACACAAAGGTTGTATTTGCAGGAATGGATGTGACAAATGAGCGTCAGAAAGTGCAGATTACTGTAACCAAGACTGATTCAGAGACTAAGGAAGCACTTGAAGGAGCAGTATTCGGCTTATTTGCGAAAGAAGATATCGTGAACAAAGATGGCAAGGTAATCGTAAAAGCTGATACACAGATTGAGAGAACAGTAACAGGCAAGGACGGAAAGGTGCTTGACACACTCACTACTGACAAGAATGGTCATGCAGAGAGCAAGGAGCTTCCTATCTGTACTTACAACGAGGATGGATCATTCAAGGAAGATATCCATTATACAGTAGTTGAGACAAAAGCAGCTGACGGATATATCCTCGATGAGACAGCTCACGATGTAACTCTTCGATACGATGACAATGCACCGGATGTTGTTGTAACAACTCTTAAGCTTATCAATGTACCGACAGAGCCTAAGCTTCCACAGACAGGCGACAATGCAAATCCGCTTCTTTATCTTGGAATTGGTGCACTTGCACTTATTACAGGTGTTGGAGTAGGACTTCGTGGAAGAAAGAAAAAGAATAAACAGTAACAATTAACCTTGCGGGGAATGTAAGCCAGTGACTTATGTTCCCTGCTTTTTTTGATTTGGAGGACAAACAGTGGTAGGAGAAAGAATCAGATATTACAGAAAACGACAAAAAATGACACTCAGGGAACTGGGCGAGAAAAGTGGTTTTGAAAATAGAGGTGATGTAAGAATTGCCCAATACGAAAATGGTTCAAGAGTTCCAAAGACGGGAACGTTGAACAGGATTGCAAAGGCACTTGGTATTCCGCCAGAAGAATTATTCTGTGAGAACTGTAGAAAGTGCATGTTTCTCAAGAATTATTACAGAAAGAAAAGAAAATCTCATACCATTTTTGATAGGGGAATCGAAGAAGACAACAGTTACAGAGAACACAATAATCCCGATGATGAAGGAATTTTATATGACAATTTAGATTAAGGAGGAACCGTAATATGATGAATTACGAGATTTTTAAGGAAGTAGTAAAAGAAAAGTTTATGGATTATATGCCTGAGAAGTTCAAAGGAATGGAGCTTGTGGCAGAACCCGTGGAAAAGGTGAATGTGACTCTTGATGGCATCATCTTACGAGAGGAAGGCAGGAATATTTCGCCTACGATTTATATCAATGACATGTATAAGAAGTATCAGGACTGTGGTGATCTTGAGGTGTCACATCATTGACAAATGTACATCGCCATGATATGGTTTGAGAAATATATATATTTTTTGTCGGAAGTGTAGAGTTTTTTGTCGGATACTTTTCTAAAATAAATAAGCTATTACATCTTTATGAAGGTGTTTCAGCATTTGGCACAAGGGGTTATCGCAGAAAGACCTATTTTTTGCAATAACTCAAGTAGAAATGAGGTGAATATCGATGATGCAGCAATTGTATAAATTGACATATGTCAAAAATGGGGGGGTAGAAGCCTACTGACCGTGAATGACGCTCAGGAGAGAATGACAAAAGGAGGACTTTATGAATATTATCAAACATAAATATGGCAAACGAACGGTATCTCTGCTGCTTGCGGTAATTTTGGTGCTATGCCCTTTGCAGGTTAGGGCGGCAGATAACAAGCCAACCATCGAAATTGGTGACTACATTCAGATGGGTACTTATGGGGGAGAGCCAATTGTGTGGCGTTGTGTAGCGAAGGATAGCAATGGGCCATTGATGCTTTCGGATAGAGTATTGTGTGATTACATGCCCTATGATGCAAAAACCAACAAAAATGCCGAAACAGGCTCGCACCGGCGCAATAGCTGGAGAGATAATTTTGGTTCTAACCACTGGAGAGACAGCAACATACGTTCTTGGCTCAATTCCAACGCTGAAGCAGGAAAAGTGAAATGGCTTTGCGGAAATCCGCCAACAGAGGATTCTGTCTATCCTAAAACGGCAGCATATGACCAAAAGGAGGGCTTCCTTCGCAGCTTTCGTTCGGATGAGCTGGGAGCGATTCGAACGGTGAAGCAGCGTTCTATCGTTTCCCATCCGGAGTATACGGCAGGTTATATCGACGCAGCCGGTGTTGATCTTCCCTATAACACCACAATTGATACGGTAGCGGATGGGTATGACAGTGCCCATTATGAATATATTTGGGATAGAGTTTTTCTGCTGGATGTTCAGCAGCTCAAAACGGTTAATGATAACCTGAACGGCTACCATATCGCAAAAAACAGAAGCGGTGTAGCATGGAACTATTGGCTGCGTACACCGATTACAACCTGTAACCATGATATGCGATTTGTGACCCCTCAAGGGAATATTTTGCGTGACGCACCCTATAAGGGATATTACGGCGTTCGTCCTGCCTTCTATCTGAATACGGAAAATTACACCGTATCATCCGGCACAGGACAGAGCGCACAGGACCCCTATGTTGTTTCCGCACCGGATGCGCCGGATGACAGCATTGGCATATCCGGCGCTGTGCGAGAGGATGTGAATGGTGACTGGAATGTGAACACGGATGAGTATCTACAGCTGGAGATGAGTACCCTCTACACTGAGGATCCTGCATATGCAAATGTAACCGTACCGGTGTATACAATCCAGAAGCCTCGCAGCGATAAGGAGAACATGGTGATTGTGTACTGCGCCGAGGGCTACACCAAAAGCCAGCAAAAGCAGTTTGTCGAGGATGTAAAAAAGCTGTGGGGGGAGGTATTGCAGATAGAGCCATATCGCAGCATGGCGGATCGCTTTAATGTCTATGCACTCTGCACGGCATCGGTGGATGGCTATGGCGGTACCAGCACATTTTTTGCTGCGACCGCCAAAGGAGGAATTTCTACTAACAAAGGGAACTGGCGCAACCATGTTTTGGAGCGCATCATAGGCCCTGCGTTTATCGAGAAGATTCATGACGCACATATTCCTAATGAAACGCATCCAAACGAAAACACGATGGATCATAATTATAGACAGTATGATTATGTGTATGAAAATATCAACCAATTCGTTGTGTTGGCGAATAGCGGTGAGTATTTCGGTGGCTCTCATGATAATAAACAATATGGTATTCACTATATTGTTGCGTCAGCGAGAAACGCATATTCTGCGTTTACCCAGCGGCATGAACTGGGACACGGTCTGTTCCATCTGGGAGATGAATATAATTATAGCACTGTTCCTGTAGATGAGTGGAATTACACTACATCACTGAATATGACTGCAACAAAAGATCCCACGAAAGTGAAGTGGAAGCAGCTGCTTGGCTTCCGTAATACCTATACCTGCCCGCATCTTGACTACTATCCTTATACCTATAATTCCAGCAGGGATTGTCTGATGCGAGAGACCTTTCAGAATGATTTTTGCGATGTGTGCAAGCTACAGGGCATAAAGGTCATGAGTCAGCTCATTACAAATCCCCCTGCGCTTTATGTGGCTGTTCCTGAGGTGAAAAAGTATATCGGCGGTTACAGAAATCCCACAAAAGATCCTTCTGCCTTTGAGGCAGCGAATTCCTCCGCATATGAGAGCTATCAAAATGACAGGAATAGCCGTCTATTAAGCGGCGGCAGTAAAAACAGCTTTGATTATAGCAGCATGAAGGGGCAGCAGGTTGAGCTGCGCACCATTATACAAAATCTTTCGAATACCCAAGCGAAGACTGTGACCCTGCGCCTGTGGGTGGAACATTCCAACGGCGAAAAAGCGGTCACGACAGATGGGGAGCAGGTTTTCACTACGCAGGAGTTTGACATCCCTGTTTGGAAAGAGAAAAGCAAATTCTGGACAAAGGGTGCGTTGGATTACGAGGGCAGCGACTTTAATTCCGGCCTTGTCAACTGCTCTCTGGTTTACACGATTCCGGAGAATGCCATTCTGCAATCCGGCGATACCATCGGCTTTGAGATTGTAGATCATGCGACAGGCGAGGTATTGGCTGATGATGATACGGAGCAGCAGCGCTATGTCAATGTCACCATCCAATATCAGCTGGAGGATGGCACAGATGTTCCAAACACCATGCCGACTACCTTTACTGTTCCGGTAGGCAAAAAGGTTGATTGGCAGCCGCCGCAGGAACTGCACGGCTACACTTTTGTTAAAGCGGAGGGGATGGAAAATGCTGTCCCGAACAGTGGTATGACGATTCGTTATATTTATAAAAGGTCTGAGGAACGCCCCGAGCCGCCGGTGACAAAAAATTATACGGTGCAATACAATTGGGGCTCTGTATTCCCGACAGGCGCAACGCTGCCGCTAAATAGCAGCTCCTATTCGAGTGTGCAACAGGCGAAGGCGGCTGTGGATAAGAAATATACCTCCACAACACGCATTCAGGCACAAAAGGATGGTAAAAACGGCACATGGGCTTTTTCGGGCTGGGATGCCGGCAACCTAAACGGCACAACCGTGGTATTCCGTGGAAGTTGGAGTTTTACGGCGGATACAGCGCCGATAACGCCTCCGAGCGGTACAGCAAGCTACAAGATTACCGCAACGGCAGGTATCGGTGGAACAATCTCTCCCGGTGGCACGACAACGGTATCTGCCGCAGGTCAGCTTACATATACAATCAAGGCGAACGAAGGATATTATATTGCGGACGTAAAGGTGGATGGTTCGGAAGTGACAGCAACCACAAGCTACACCTTTAGTGATGTGAATACTGATCACACCATAGAAGTTACCTTTAAACAGGAAAGCCAGACACCGGATGTGCCGGATGTGATTGCACCAAGCATAACCACACAGCCTGGAAATGCGACAGTGAAGGTAGGTGAGACTGCGTCCTTTACCATAGCAGCAAGCGGTACAGATCTTACCTATCAGTGGCAGATAGACAGAAATGATGGGAAAGGATGGGTAAACATTGACGGTGCAACGGCAACGAGCTATACCACATCCACAGTCAATATAAGCTGCAACGGATTTAAGTATAAGTGTGTTGTTTCAAACAGCGCAGGAAACGTAGAGAGTAATTCCGCAACATTGACCGTACAGGATGCGGGCGGTTCCGATAATCCTGACACACCGAATAACACCTATCAGATTATTGATGGAGCAAACAGTAGTTGGACGCATGACAGTGATGGTAATATCACCATCCGGGGTAACGGAGACTTCTCCAAGTTTACCGGAGTTAAGGTGGACGGAAATTTGATAGACAGGAGCAACTACACTGCAAAGGAAGGCTCTACCATTATCACACTGAAAGCTTCCTACCTGAATACACTTTCGGCAGGAACCAATACAGTTGAAATCCTTTGGACGGATGGTTCTGCAAGCACCACATTTACCATCAAAGCAAATACCTCTGATAACAGTAATAACAACCAGAATGACAATAACAATAGCGATTCCTCTGATGACAAGCCATCGAGTGGAACTGATAAGAAGGATGTGACTGCACCTAAAACCGGGGACAACACACCGAGTGTATGGCTGTTTATACTATTAATTCTTTCCGGAACGGGATTGATTATTACCGTAAAGAAACGCAGAGAAAATTTGAATTCATAGAAACGATAGTTAAAAAATGAAACGAGAAAATAACCATGGAGAAGGCGGGCATGTATGTCCGTCTTTTTTTCAAAGAAAACACAACAGGGAGTGTACGCTGCGGAAGAGGTGAAAGAAAAGACACAGACGGAATCAAAGCAGAAGGCGTGTATGGGAATGGAAATGGAAATTTCTTCTCAATCAGGTAAATCCTAAAAATGCAATGCGCTCATTTGGAACATTTGTTTCTAAGATTGATTGGTCAAAGTCAGATTCCTTAAGAGAACTGTTTAGACCATTTGAGCATCTTGGGACAGAAAAGATATATGCTTTATAGACATAAAAAGCAAGATTGAATAGCAACCCTCCCAAGGTTGCGCGTTTGCAACCAATGTTTTCTTTACTTTCAGCCACCTGTCGGTATAATTTTGAGTATAAATTGAATTGGAGGTACTTATTTTGATAGGTGACAATATTAAGTTTTACAGAAAAAAGAATCAGCTTACACAGGATGACATTGCTGAGGCATGTAATGTGACAAGACAGGCGGTGTCGAAATGGGAGAACGGGATATCACTTAGATAAAGATACCACATCAATCCCACGCTGACTTTTGCTCAACCGATACAGCCGGAGGGCTGGATAACAAGAAAAGGCGGTATGCGCCCCGTGGAGGGGTAGCGTACCGCCTTTTCTTGTGGGGGTTTCCAAAGGGGGCAACGCCCCCATTTGGCACACGACTTTGCGAAGCAAAGTGTAGTGTGTTATACGCTCTGCTGGCGTTGCCGTGAAAATGCCGTTGCCGCCGGGGAGGGCAAGGGCATTTGAAGCGGCAGGAAAACAGGGCTGTGCTTGCGTGGCGTAGAGCCGTAAGCACAGGTCTGGTTTCAACAGCAGACTGGGCGTATATGAAAGCCCCCGTCCCTCGTCCTACGCTCCGACTTGTGGACAAAGTGTCCCGAAGTTGTGGCCACACTCCCGGAAAAGTAGCAGGACAGCGGGCAACCGTCAAGGCTGAAATGAACGGGGTTACACCCGGCCTTGACCGCCGCCCGCCGCCCCGCTGGATGGGTGGACAAGGCGGCCAATCCCTCAAAGTGCTTGTCCGCGCTCTTTCTGATTTTGAGGTATTCAGTTTTTCAAAATTGAATAATCAAAATAAATTTTTTCGATTGAAAAAATTTTATTTGTTATCATCTTCAATGCCATATTTTTTCTTTTGCCGAATCACATAATTACTGATTTTTTCATCATATAGTGGATACTGGTAATCCAACTGGCATGCCACTTCTGACGAAACCTCCCGGAACAATGCCATACATTGTTCAAAGGATTCCCACATATGAGGATAGGAATCCATATTATAAGTGGACATAAGTCGTTCCCACAATTCCTCTGGGACATATTGCTTCATAAATTTATAGTTTTTTCCCAAACTGAAATGAAATCCCTGTTTGATACCAATCAGCCAGGAAATCATGCGAAGCAATTCTTTTCGTACTATATCATTCATATGGTCAATAGCAAAAAGAATTTCTTTGCGGCATAAGCCCTTTACTACATATGTTGTAGTATTCCAAAATTCATTACAGCAATCGTCAAACATTCTTTGAGTAGGCTTCTGCAAGTGGTAGTCTATATCCGTTGGTATTGGCGGCTTTACGATACGGTTGTCTTTATCCAACAGTAACTTTACCAGTTTATCCCATGTAAAATACTCGTCTATCAGTTCCAGCGGCAGCAAAGTTAAATCTATCTTAACATCATCAGTAAACAGCATTAAATATGAAAATCCCTTTTCTACAGCTGGAAATAATTCCATATCTTCCGGCTTTTGCAGAATCAACCTTTCACCAAATATATCTAGCCATTTATCATCACTTGTGAAGCTGTCCATATCCGTAACAAAAAAAGTAATATCAAAATCCTGAAAATCATCAGGCGGAATATTTGTATTTGTTCTAGATCCTTCCAAAGTAACCATGCGAATGCGTTTGTCTGTTTTTGCAAAATTCAAAACAATATCATAAACTTCCTTTTCTGATCTCATTTTTATCTCCTCCAATTATTGAAATAGGTGTGAAGCCATTTTAGGGCTTTCCCGCCTTGATTGCCCATCAGCAAAGACGGGCGGGACTGTCAACGGCGGCGCATTTATGCGCCGTTCATCTTGACCGTTGACTGGCTCGGCTGGCTTTGCTATCTTCCTGACAAATGGGAATGTCTAAGATAGTAAAGACGTCCCACATGCAACTCTTTCTTTTATTGCGGAAACCGTATCTTTAATTGTGAATGTAGTTGTGTCTATGACATTTGATTCATATACTCCCAAACCGGAAAATTGCTCCCACATTGTTTCTACTAATTCAACATTTGTTTTTCTGTCTAATTTTGAACGTTCCACAGCTCGTTTCATAGTTTCTTCTTTACTGGCTCTTAAAACAATATAGTGTACTTCATAATCTTCTCGAACAAGGGCTCTCCATGGTTCTAAAAACCACGGCCCGACAATTCCATCTACAATTACATCATATCCGCCGCGGGCATAGCGCTTTGCAGCTTCTAAAAAGGCTTCAATGACAACTAAATTTTGTTCGTTGGACTCTGGTAAATGCGGCGGTATTGCTCCTTTGCTTAAATAATGAAAAAAGTCGTCTGTGTGCATATGCACAGATTTATCCATGTTCGATTCTTTTGCGACAATCGACGCAGTTGTTGTCTTTCCTGTTCCCGGCGAACCTGTAATCACAATAATTCTTCCTTGATTCATCTACATTCTCCCTCGCAATTCAGATTTACCGCTCTCTTTCTGATTTTGCAGCGTTTCTTCTCTCAAGATTGAAATGGGCGGGAAGCCATTTTAGGGCTTTTCCGCCTTGACTACCCATCAGCAAAGCCAGGCGGGACTGTCAACGGCGGCGCATTTATGCGCCGTTCATCTTGACCGTTGACTGGCTCGGCTGGCTTTGCTATCTCTCGATAAATTGTACCGAAATATTGAATTATTCTGGTACATACAAATAGCAACCTTTCACATGGTCATTTACAATTCCGATTGCCTGCATATACGCATATATAATCGTGCTGCCTACAAACTTAAAGCCTCGTTTTTTTAAGTCTTTACTGATTCTATCTGAAAGTGGCGTTGTTGCAGGAATGTCCGCTTCCGATTTGAAATGATTATGAATCGGTCTATTCTTAACATAAGACCAAATAAACTTATCAAAACTTCCGTATTCTTCTTGGATTTTGATAAATTGCTGTGCGTTTGTGATTGTCGACTTAATTTTTAATCTATTGCGAACAATATTGGGATTTTGCATTAACTCATCAATTTTAGTTTCGTCATAGAGAGCAATTTTTTGATAATCAAACTCGTTGAAGGCTTCCTTAAATGCAGCTCTTTTATTTAATATCGTCAGCCATGATAATCCGGCTTGCATACCTTCAAGAACCAACATTTCAAATAGTTTTCTATCATCATGAACGGGCTTTCCCCATTCCTCATCATGGTATTCTTTATAGAGTTCTGTGGTTGCCCACGAACATCTTTCTCTATCGTCTTTCTTCATGGTATCCTCCGTTTTGTAAAATTTGTTTTTGTCGCCCACTTATTTTCTCCCCCGCTGCGGCTTTGGATTTTTCAGCAAGTCCGACTTTTGTGCAATTCTTTTTAGCCACTTTCTTTCTTCCTCTGACAGCTTCCCATAGTTCAGCTTGAGCCGCTTACAGATAAATGCCATAGCCGCCTGCTCCGGGTCGCTGTCCTCTCTGGTGGTTTCCTCTGCGGTCTGCAAGAAATCTTCCAGTGGGTTGTCCTCTGAGACACTGAAAAAATCGTCCTTATGGGCTTCCCGCAGGTCGAGGGCTATCTTGTTTATGTCCTGCTGTATCACATAGCGGCAAAAGCTGTCATCGTCAATATGGGCGGCGATAAGCTGCCTTAACTGCGGGTCAGTCAAGCCGGGATTGTGTTGTTTCATAATCGTTGCACTCACGGCGTCCACAATGGCGTTTGCACTCTGTACCTGTTTTCCCGCCACGCCGTTCACATAGATTTCAAGGTCGGCCATGAGCCGGGGAAAATCCGGGTGGGTCGCCAGTTCACACAAAAGGGAATTGTCCACCCGCCCGCTTTTCAATAGTTCAATCATATCGTCGCTCAAACGCAGGTCTGCAAGATCGGCGTTTGGGTGATTTTTTGTTTGGGAACGGCCCAGCAGATAATCAACAGTCACTTCGTAAAACTTTGCTAACTCAATAAGGGCATAGTGGCTGATGTCTTTGAACTTGTCCCCCTCATAACTGCCCAAAGCAGACTTGGAGAGATGGGTCTGCTCCGCAAGTTGTTCCAATGTCAGCCCACGCTCCACACGCAGGTCTTTTAGCCGTTCCTGTATGGATAACTCCATGCTCTCCCTCCTTGTCTGCCCGATAAATTCAAATTGAACAAAATCGCTGCGCGATGGCCTGCCAAGGCTGTGGAGCAGCTTTCTTTTTCTCAATAATAAAATAGGCAATGGCAATTCTTACCAGTATTTGATATTGTAAAGTTACCACACAAAACAATTCAATAAAGAAAGACACCACTGCCTATGAAAAGAATACCATTTGACCGCTTTTCTGACAAGCGGTTTTATTATGCTAATGCACCTCCATGTAAGCAGGGTTTTTCATTAACTACTGATTTTACATGGAGGATTTTATTATGTACGAAGAAATTTTTAATCAGATTCGATCTGCTGCGAATAAACGGAATCTCAAGGATTCCACGATTCATGCATACTGTACCAGTGTTGCTCATTTTTTGAACCACACAGCCAAGGATATAGATGCATTAACAACTGACGATGTTGATATATTCCTAACTGAAAAGAAACTTTCCGGGATTTCACCGGAAACATACAATCACTACCATTCAGGAATCCGCTTCTTTTACAAAAAAATATTGAAGAAGAATTGGGATGATGATGACATACCTCGTATGAAAAGGGACAGGAAGTTACCAACGGTGCTTACAAAAACAGAAATATCAGCTATTCTTGATGCTACGCCAAATCTGAAGCACAAAGCTATGATTGCTACTATGTATTCAGGCGGACTTCGTGTTTCAGAAGTCACACATCTTCATTATGATGATATTTCACGCACGAACAAAACCATACACATCCGTGATGGGAAAAGTCGCTCTGATCGTTATACTTTGCTTGCAGACCGGACGCTCGAGATATTGACAGAATACTGGTTTCAATGTGGCAGACCAAGAGGGATTTTGTTCCCAAGTTCATGGACAGGGGATTATCTTACAAAAGATAGTGTCATTCAGTTTTTTCGTGAAAGTGCCAAAAGAGCAGGCATTCAGAAACACGTCTCCACGCATTGTTTACGTCACAGCTTTGCAAGTCATCTGTTTGAATCCGGCTGTGATGTAAAATATATTCAAGCGCTTCTGGGACATCGTGATCCAAAATCAACAGAGGTTTATCTGCATGTAAGCAATAAAACTCTGCTTGGAATCAGGAGTCCATTTGATGAGATGGGCGGTGAATGATTATGGAGAAATCATGTACGATACAAGATGTATTTGAACGGTTTTATCCTTCTTATGAAAAGAGGAATAGCCCTCCTGCTCATCATAGAAAAACAGCTTATCATATCATGAACTGTAAAACAGGCGCTTTTGGTGTAAACATCAGTGTTTGTGAGGACTGCGGATGTATCAGCATTCATAATAACTCCTGCAGAAGCAGATGCTGTCCCATGTGCCAGGAGTTTCCGAAAGAGAAATGGATTGATGCACAAAAAGAGAACGTACTTGATGCACCCTATTATCATGTAGTATTCACAGTTCCTGAGGAATTGAATTCCATCATTTACAGCAACCAGAAGCTGTTGTATGATGCACTGTATCATGCTGCCTCAGCAACCTTGAATGAATTGGCAAAAGACGCAAAGTACCTGGGAGCTAATATAGGGTATATCTGCATTCTTCATACCTGGGGTTCTGCAATGAATTATCATCCTCATATTCATACCATTGTTCTTGGAGGTGGGCTTGATGATGAAAATAAATGGAAAGAAACAGGTGGAAAATTTTTTCTCCCATATGGTGTTATCTCGAAAGTGTTCCGTGGAAAATATCTGGATGAGTTAAAAAGCCTGTGGAATGATTCTAAGCTTAAATTTCATGGTACAGCAGAGAAATATCAGAACAGCTATCGTTTTAAAGAACTTCTTGATAAGTGTTATGAAAAGAACTGGGTCACTTACTGTAAAGAAACTTTCAATGGTGCACAGTCGGTTATCAATTATCTTGGAAAATATACCCACAGGATAGCAATCAGTAATCATCGAATCAAATCCATGACAGATACGACAGTTACATATGTAGTAAAAGACTATAAAAACGAAGGCTGCTGGAAAGAGAAAACAATTTCAGGAGAAGAATTCATCCGTCGATTCATGATGCATGTTCCTCCCAAACGATTTGTCAGAATCCGGCACTATGGTCTGCTATCATGTAGAAACAAGAGAAAAAAGATAACTCACTGCAGAAACCTGCTTGGATGTAAGAAATACATTTCTACATTAAAAAATCTAAATGCAGTAGAAATGATAAGGGTTTTATATCACATCGATGTATGCAAATGTTCTTCTTGTGGAGGGAATATGGTATCACCCCGCAAAGATAAATACAGTTCTTCTTTTCGTGCACATATGAGATGTTAAGATCTACAATTGCATAGAATAAATGACTTCCTCATAGGAGGTTTGTTTGTCATGCCTGAAATTGATTTCTTGAATAAAAAAACTTTTACCAAAACATCCGGTATGATAAACTTAAGGAAAAGAGCAACGATTGAATCCCCATAGCTATCGGCGAAAGGGACGCGACTTTGTTCACCAAGGAAAAATCGAAATTGATGTAAACGAAAGGGCAGTTTGATAAAACCGCAAGACTGCTTTTTCGTTTACACCAACTCCGATTGTTTCCTTAACAATTTG
>OJJE01000292.1_pt1 | contig 17593 bp, 9 predicted proteins | sample 1596091 | NCBI WGS metagenome assembly OJJE01 (sample SAMEA4350129, study PRJEB24818) | metagenome | biome: human; feature: gut; material: faeces | place: Denmark | collected 2013-09 | reverse complement strand
GTCTAGTTGTGGTGTCTCTGAGAGGTGTATTTGAGATGGGCAAGGGGTGGTAGTTGTTTCAAGTTTTTACAGTTTGGCAAGTGTGCGAAATTAGGTGTTTTTTTTTTTTTTCAAGCAGAAGACGGCATACGAGATAGGAGTCCGTCTCGTGGGCTCGGAGATGTGTATAAGAGACAGAAATACAACCCGGCTATAAAAAAATCTTACACAATTCGCACCGGAGCAGATGGATCAGTAGATATCAGTAATGCGGTAGTGACACTGGCGAAGACGTCTATATCATGTGGAACAAGTACATCTGCGGTTGCTCCAACAGTAACTTATAATGGCATTAAGCTGACAAGCGGAACAGATTATACCGTGAGTCATTCGACGAGTGGAACGACAGGTACATGCAAGATTACGGGTAAAGGTATCTTTTCAAAATCAGTTGAGAAAACATACACCATTACACATACATATGTGAATGATCCGACAGTAACAGGAGCATTAAAAAGCAATGCAACGTGTACGAAGAAAGCAACATATTACAAGAGCTGTTCCAACTGTAAAAAGCTAAGTACAGAGACTTTTGAATCTGGCAGTCTGGCAGCACATTCTTATACGGTACAGCATGTAGATACAGCGCATCTCGCGAGTGCAGCAACCTGTGAAAAGCCGGCAGCGTATTATTATAGCTGTGCGGGATGTGGACAGAAGGGAACAACAACATTTTATGATGGAGACAAACTAAACCATCAGTATACACAAAAAATTCAGACGGAAGCTGCGTTAAAGGAACCGGCAAATTGCGTATCGCCGGCAATTTATTATTATAGTTGTGCGAGATGCGGAGCAGTAGATAAGTCTGCGAATGCAAAAACGTATACATATGGTACGGCAGGGGATCATTCTTATACTAAAAAGATAATATCCGATACATATCTTGCAAGTGCAGCGAATTGTTCATCATCAGCCAGATATTACTATGCATGTAGTGGATGTAATGAGAAGGGAGATGTGCAATATTCGTATGGAACAGCATTGGGGCATGCGTATTCTGTAAAGCATATATCTGATGCTAACATGGCAAGTGCAGCAACATGCACGTCACCGGCAACATATTATTACGAGTGCAGTCGGTGCGGAAAAACAGGTACAGATGTGTTTACGTATGGTGATAAATTGCCGCATCAATTTACGGCGAAGATAGTAAGCAATACAACGAAAAAGTCGGATGCAACCTATGATTCGCCAGCTGTGTACTATTATAGCTGTTCACAGTGTGGCGCGGTAAGTGGAAGCAGTACATTTACATATGGAACTACAGTACCAAGACCAACGGTAATTCCACAAGTAGATGTCAGCTACAAGACGCACATCCAGACATATGGTGATTCCCAACCGGCAATGTCAAATGGCTGGATGGCAGGTACAAGTGGTGAAGCAAAACGATTGGAAAATATATGGGTGCGTGTATCCGGAAATGCGAATCTTGGTGTACAGTACACTACACATTGCCAGACGTATGGATGGCTGCCGTGGTCTGCAAATGGCGAGAAAAACGGAACGAGCGGTGAGGCAAAACGTTTAGAAGCAATTAAAATCCGTCTGACCGGAGCAGATAAAGATAACTATGATATTTATTATCGTGTACATGCACAGTCATTCGGCTGGCTTGCATGGGCAAAAAATGGGGAACCATCCGGAACAGCAGGGTATGGAAAGCGGTTGGAAGGAATTCAGATTGTTGTAGTGAAGAAAGGAGAATCGGCGCCAGGACAATCGTATGCGAATGTGAATCCGTCATCTGTGAATACCCGTGCTTATGTTGCTTTGCAGAATGGTTCGATTCAGATTCCGGGGGATGCGTATAACGCCAATATAATGTATAAGACCCATGTACAATCCTTTGGCTGGCAGACATGGAAAACCAACGGACAGATGTCCGGAACCAGCGGCAAGGCAAAGCGGTTGGAAGGAATCAATATCAAGTTGTCGAACGCATCATATTCAGGTGGTGTAAGGTACACAACGCATGTACAATCTTATGGATGGCAGGGAAATGAAAATGATCCGAATACATGGAAAAAAGATGGAGAAATGTCCGGTACAAGCGGACAGGCAAAACGATTAGAAGCAATCCGGATTTCGCTCTATGGAGAGATGGCAGAACACTATGATATTTATTACCGCGTACATGCACAGTCGTTTGGCTGGCTGTCGTGGGCAAAAAACGGAGAAGCATCCGGAACTGCCGGACTGGCAAAAAGACTGGAAGGTATACAAATCATATTGGTTCCAAAGGGATCTCCGGAACCCGGAAGAACATACGATAACATAACAGCAACAAATACTGTTTCCTTTATCAGGAGATAGTGATACAATACAATATATTTAACATCAAGGAGGCAGAACAAATGAGAGTAGCAGTGATTATGGGATCCACAAGTGATCTTCCAAAGGTAGAGCCAGCAATTAAGATTCTGAAGGACTATGGCGTACAGGTTGATGTGCGTTGCCTGTCAGCACACCGTGCACATGCAGGACTTTCCGCATTTATCGAGGAAGCAAACGGAAACGGCACAGAAGTGTTTATTACAGCCGCAGGTATGGCAGCCGCACTTCCGGGCGTTGTTGCAAGCCAGACGGTTCTTCCGGTTATCGGTGTTCCAATCTCAGGTTCCGTACTCGATGGACAGGACGCACTTTACTCTATCGTGCAGATGCCATCCGGAATTCCGGTTGCAACCGTAGCAATCAATGGTGCAAAGAATGCCGCATATCTCGCATTGCAGATCATCGGTGTACAGCATAAGGAAGTGCAGGAAAAGCTCCTTGCAGAGAGAAAGCAGATGGAAGAAAGCGCCATGAAGGCAAACGAAGAAGTGATTGCAAAATACAACTAAGACAAGTTGCAGAGACAACACCAATTTTTAACAAAATTCCATTTTACTTTACTATCTTTATCAAGTATAATAAAAGCAACGTGGATTTCACGGTATGAAGATGAGAATTATAGGAGGGTTTTATTACAATGGGAATTTTACAGAGATTTAAAGACATTATGGCTTCAAATATCAATGCACTTCTCGATAAGGCAGAAGATCCGGAGAAGATGATTGATCAGACACTTCGTAACCTGACAAAGGATCTGGCAGAAGTGAAGAAGGAAACAGCTGCCGTTATGGCAGATGAGCAGAGATGCAAGCGCGAGCTGGATGAAGTGAATTCTGAGATTACGAAGATGCAGGCATACGCAGAGAAGGCACTTCTTGCCGGAAACGAAGCAGATGCCATGAAGTTCTTAGAGCAGAAGAACCAGCTTACAGCGAAGCAGGCAAGCTTGCAGCAGACCTATGATGTTGCAGCTGCAAATGCGATGAAGATGCGTCAGATGCATGACAAGCTTGTGACAGATATCAACCAGCTTGACTCCCGCCGTGATGCAATCAAGGCGAAGATGAAGGTTGCTAAGACTCAGGATCGTCTGAACAAGATGACGAACAATCTGTCAGATTCAGCAAGCAGCATGGCTGCCTTTGATCGTATGGAAGCAAAGGCGAACGCAATGCTTGATCAGGCAAATGCCATGACCGAATTAAATCAGACAACACAGGAGAGTGGCATCGACAGTTTAGCAGCCAAGTATGATGCAGCTCCAAATGCAGCTGTACAGGATGAGCTGGCAGCGATGAAGGCAAAGTTAGGTTTACAGTAAACCGATGCCGGGATTAAATGACAAACAGTTAGAGGCCTGTTGTACAACCGACGGGCCTTTACTTATTTTAGCAGGTGCGGGTTCTGGAAAGACCAGAGTGATCACGCACCGGATCGCATATCTGATCGATGAGATGTCAGTCAATCCATACAATATACTGGCAATCACATTTACGAACAAGGCTGCGGCAGAGATGCGGGAACGAGTAGATAATCTGGTAGGATTTGGTGCTGAGAGTGTGTGGGTATCAACCTTCCATTCCATGTGTGTGCGGATTCTGCGTAAACATATTGACAAGATTGGTGGAACAAGCAGTTTCACAATCTATGATGCAAGTGAACAGAAGACAGTTGTAAAAGAAGTGCTGAAATATCTGCAACTAGACCCGAAGCTCTATCCGGAGCGGGCGATGCTTTCGGCGATATCGAAGGCAAAGGAAGGGTACATGACACCGGACGATTATGAGAAAGCACATGCGGCAAGCTTCCGGGATCAGAAGATTGCGGAGGTTTACCGGGAGTATCAGAAACGTCTCCAGAGCAACAATGCGCTTGATTTTGATGATTTGATTTTCAAGACGATCTTTCTTTTTGAGACGAATCCAGATGTGCTTGCCGAGTACCAGACACGGTTTAAGTACATTATGGTGGACGAGTATCAGGATACGAACCATACACAGTTTATATTGGTGAAGATGCTGGCTGCAAAATACCGGAATTTGTGCGTCGTGGGTGATGACGACCAGAGTATCTATAAGTTCCGTGGCGCGAACATCTATAATATCCTGAATTTTGAGGAAGAATATCCGGATGCCAAGGTAGTAAAACTGGAGCAGAACTACCGTTCCAAGGCGAATATCTTAAATTCTGCGAATGCGGTGATCGCGAATAACGAGGGAAGAAAGGATAAACGTCTTTGGACAGAGCAGGAGGATGGTGAGAAGGTAACATTTACCCGGTACGGCACGGAGTACGAGGAGGCGAACGGCGTTGCATCTCGGATCAAGACCTTGAAGAATCAGGGGGTATCACTCGATGATATTGCAATCTTGTATCGTACCAATGCGCAGTCCCGTGTGCTTGAGGAAAAACTTCTGTATGAGAATCTCCCATATAAAATCTATGGTGGACAGAACTTCTATGGAAGAAAAGAAATCATGGATCTCGTAAGTTATCTGAAGGTGCTTGCAAACCCGATCGATGATCAGGCAATCAAGCGTATCATCAATGTGCCGAAGCGTGGTATTGGTGCGACGACCGTGGATAAGCTTGATATGTATGCGCAGTCCAATGGATATAATCTGTATGATGCACTGTTAGATATCGAAGAAGTACCTGGCATGACACGGAATGTGGAGAAAATCCGGAAATTTACAGATATGATGGAAGGATTTAAAGCACGACTGGTACATGGAGAATTCATCAGTGAAGTGTTCGATGCAATCATGGATGAAAGCGGATATCGCGAAGCATTGGAGGCGGAAGCTACGGATGAAGCGCGTACCCGGTTGGATAACTTAGAGGAATTAAAGAATAAGATCGTTACCTATGAAGAGAGTGCAGAGGTGCCAACACTGACTGGACTTCTCGAAGATATCGCGCTGGTGGCAGATACCGAGGAGGAAGACGAGGATGGTGTGCCAACCGCAAAGGTGACGCTGATGACCTTACATAGTGCGAAAGGCTTGGAGTTTCCGTATGTATTTATGACTGGTATGGAAGAACGGTTATTCCCAAGTGGCATGTCGCTGGATTCGGATGATCCGGATGCACTTGAAGAGGAGCGGAGACTTTGCTATGTCGGAATTACACGTGCGATGGAGAAACTGTATATGACGGCTGCCGGACAACGGATGGTGCATGGTTCGACGAATTTCGAGGAAGTATCGCGGTTCGTCAAGGAGATTCCGAAGCATTATTTGGAATATGAGGAGAAAGCCTTTGGCTATGCTCCAGCAAATATGGATCGGATTCCGTCGAAGAAACCGGCAGAGCAGGTAATTCAGTTAAAGGCATACGGAAAGAACAACCCGTATACACGACCTGCCACAGCTACTGCGAACCCGAGCGCCAATCCGGGATTCGGGAAGGCATTCCCGATGGGAAATACAGCGTCGGCACCGGCAAGCTATGAAGTAGGGGATAAAGTACGCCATATTAAATTTGGAAATGGCGAGGTGATTGATGTGATTCCATCGGGCGGTGACCAGGAAATCGTGGTGAATTTTGACCGTGTCGGAGAAAAACATTTATTTGCATCGCTTGTAAAAATGAAAAAGTTGTAAATGACGGTAGAAATATCGGATAAGCTGTGGTAAAATCATTATATCAGTAGCGATGAAAGGAAGGTAGAAAACTATGAGAAAGTGTTGTGACGAAGTAAAAGTTGTAAAAGAAGACGAGTGCGTAACAGAAGCAAAGAACGCGTTTCTCTCTGTTGCATTGATCGTTGGTATTCTGACAATCATCGTTGGTATCTGTGTAGCAGTTTACAAGTATCTGACACCGGATTACTTAGACGACTTCGATGATTACGATGATGACTTTGATGATAGCTTCTTTGATGATGACGATGCAGAGGCATCCACAGAGGAGAAGAAGGACGAAGAATAAACGTACTTCGTAAGATGGTTACAAAGAGCCTGCCGCACCAGAATTGGTGTGGCAGGTTTTTTGTGTTTTAATAGTCAAAAAAAGCACAAATTTATAGGTGCGATATGTTGAAAATACAAGCACTTTCATGTAAAATATTATGCGATAGTGGGTTACTGTCGATATAAAAATTGAACAGTAATAATTCATAACTTAACTTTACTCTGAACAGAGGTATGTCGGAGTTTATCATAGATGGTTCCAATGCATAAATGCGAGGATGCATTAGGAAAAAAGAAAATGGAGGATGGAGTTTATGAACAAACAAAAAAACAAGAAAAAAGTGATTGCATTTCTGCTTTCTATGTTGATGTTAATTTCATTATTCCAGAACATCAGCTATACACCGATTGCAGAAGGTGGGGAGACAGAGAGTGTCGCATCGGAGAGCGATGCAAATTTCGCAACAGGGCAGCAAAGTTTAGGAACACAAGAAAATCAAAATGGTGTTCCTTTAGAAGAAGAGAATCTGAATGAAACCTCACAAAATGTGGCAGATGATTCCGTAGATCTTTCACTTTGGAACAATGCATATACAGATACGTCAAATGGAATAACGATGAATTTCACTGCCAGTGTTAAACATAATGGGCAGGAGACGGATTTGGATCAGGTAACAAAAGTATTCGAAGGTGATGAGTTTAACTTAAAATATAAATGGGAGTTAGATAACAGTGCCATTCCAAGAGATGGAAATCCTATTTATATCAAAGTAAATTTTAATGATTTGAATAACCTTGAATTGATATCCGGAAAACAGGATATTATGCTTGAAGGAAAAAAAGTAGGTTATATTTATATTAGTAATGGTTATGCATATATATGCCTTGATAATCAGACTTTCTTGACGGAAAACACAAGAAAGGGAGATGGAACAATATATGGAAATGTAAAGCTGACGGAAACCGATAAGGGATCCGGAGATAAAATAACGATTGGAACTGCAAAGAAAAAAGTTTCAGATGTGATTTACGATGATGGAACCGCAACAAGTACATTGACAGTACAGAAAGCAACCGATGGAAAAGCAACCTATGACAAGAGTACAAATACGTGGAAGCAGTCATATAAGTTGACATTAAAAACGACTGGCTCTGTGTCCGGGGTATCTTTGACAGATAGTTTAGGTGCAAACTTAAAGAATATCTCCAATATCAAGATTGCAAGCAGCAATGATTCAAATGTCACTGCGAATACCATATATGGAAGCTTTGGTGCTCTGGCAAATGCTTTGAACAAACTTGGTTCATCGGATGGCAGTACTACGACCGTGGAAGTTACTTATGATGTAGAGACAGATGAAGGTATTTTTGATCCGGATAATGCGAATAGTACTTCTTATACGAATACAGTAGATTATACATATAAGAATAATAAAAAAGAGACAAAAACGGGAACTACATCGGCAACTTACGATGTGACAAGACCGGAAGTAAAGAAAACAGGGTCACTGGATAAAACTTCTAAGGTTGTGACATGGACGATTACGATTGATCTGAAGGATTATGCAGGAGAGTATACTTCTTTGGATGCACTTCTTGGCTCTGGAACTATCGTAGATATGCCGGAGATTGGATCAGCATTATGTGATAAGGATGGCAATCTGCAGGGAGGTATAAGCCAGACGCTGCCTGCTTCTGCCTTTAAGGAAAACAATGGTGTATATACGGCGACTGTTTATACAAAGGTAACAGATAATTATATGGATTCTGCGACCAAACTGGATGTGAAAAATGATGTAACTCTTACAACAGATAAGGGCTATAAATATATGGGAACCGGAACTGTGCAGACACCAGGAAAAGATTGGACTATCGAAAAGCATGCGGTGAAAATGCAGGATGGATATATTTACTGGACGGTTTCTGTGAAGGACATTCCGGAAGACCTGACAAATGTATATATCAAGGATAATATGCAAAAATATTGGAATAATCCGGGAAGCATGTCAGGTATATATAACACAAAGATTACATTTACAAGAAAAGACAATTCGACGTTTGCTGTAGATGCGACAGATTCCAATGATGCCAATATTGAGAATGAATATGTGATATATACACCGGATACTGCAGGTAATAACGGAGGATATGATTATAAATTTGAATTTAAAGACAGTCTATTTACAGGAAGCAGTCCGGTAAAGGAAATAACGTTAGAATATAAAACTAAGGTTTTGGATACGGACCTGAACCAGGTGCAGAGGAATTTTAAAAATGTGGCGACTATTTATTATTCAGCAAATGGTAAGGAAGAGTCAAAGTCTGGTGAGGATATATATAAAAATCCATTGCCGCCTTTGAATAAGACGGTTACAGCGAAGGTAGACGAAACAGGTAAAATCAGCTACATGTTAGATGTGTCATTGAATTCCATGGCGCTTTCAGGTGGAGAATCTGTTACGATTGCGGATACATTACCAACGGATATGAAATTATCTTCCAGCATGATAACTGCATACTTCTATGTCAGGGATGTAGCGCATAATACAGCGGGTAAGTTATCGGATATGTCGTATTATGCAGGTGGAGCAACGATACCGAACATTGGTCTTCAGACAAGTGAAACGAATGGAATTGCAAGTTTTACGATTCCGGTTACTGTGGATTATATTGCTTTGATGAATGCCATTGACAACTATTCAGCGGGAACAGAGACACATATCCGGATTGAGTATACGACAGAAGTAACAAGTTTGGAGGATTTTGCAAAGAAGGGATCGGAAACCTTTACGAATTCTGCTCAGCTAAAGATAGGAAGTACGAATGTTGGAACACCAGTATCAACGACAACGACGTTGAAAGCACCTGCATTGGTATCGAAGGACGGAGTATTTTACGGTACCTATGATAACACGACAGGTGCAGATAACAGTAAATATAATACAGCGGAGTATACGATCGAAGTCAACAAGGGTGCTTATGATCTGGTACCGGGAGATGGAAAATTAACGGCTGTGGATAAACTTGGTACTGCATTCTCTTATAATATGCAGAGTATCAAGGTATACGAAGTAAATGGCGGTACAGAAACACCATTGACAAGTGGAACCGATTATACAGTCAGCTATGATGGATCTTCGAATTCACTTAGGTTTGAATTACCGGATAGCAAGTATTTGAAGATAACTTATACAACGAGGTGTAATCTGAAGTTTACACAAGGCAATAGTTCGATTACTTTGACGGATGAACAATCCTCTAATACATTTACGTTGAACGGATATCAGGCGGATCAGGGTGGATCGAAAACATTCCAGGGACAGGTGTTCACAAAAGGACAGCATGAGGCAGAATCCAATTATGGCTCGATTGAGTTATACAAATACTGGACAGATGCGGCTGGAACGACACATGCACTGAAAGATTCTACATTCCGTTTGTATGAAGCAACCTATGATTCTGCGACGGGAACCATGACGAGAGGTAACTTGGTACGGGATACGGATGTGCTGAAAGTAACCGATGAGGTTGCTGGTAAGTTGACAATTGATCGATTGAATTATGATCAGATTTATGAGTTGGTCGAAGTATCTGCTGCAGAGGGATTTGATGTTCGGGCGGATTCGTTCTACTTCGTGCTTCAAAAGTCATCCAGTATAACGATTCCGAGCGGATACGAAGGAAAGACATTCACGAATGATACGGGATATAATCTTCCATATGAGAATGAAAAGTCTACATACTATACAGGTTCCTACGACTTCTCAGCTACAAAGCAGTTGGATGGCACAACCGCTTATGCAAGTGGCAACACCTATACCTTTAAGAATTTTGCAGTGGAAGAGGTATCAGCAGACGCTGCAAACGCTACCAAGGTAAAGGATATTACAACCGGAACAACTGCTGGAAATACAACAGGAGCGATTACATTTGCAGATAAGGTAAGTTATAGTTCTGCAACAGCAGGAGATGAAGGAAAACATTACTACAAGGTTTATGAGACAAGTTCTGGGTACACAGATGTAACAACGGATACGAACTATTATATTCTGACGGTAGATGTTGCATTGGATAATGCTACAAATCCGACAAAGCTGGTTGCAACATGCAGTAAGATTACGAAGTATAACAGTGCAGGAACCGGTACCACGGCTTCAGAGGTTGTATTTAATAATACGACCGTGACTACGACGATTCAGGGTACAAAATCATGGGTTGGTGATACCACAGCAGATCGTCCGGCTAGCATTCAGGTAAAGTTATATAAGTTGAAACAGGGTGGAAACGAGAATGACGATGCCGATTGGGAGCAGGTCGGAGCAGTCAGGACTGTAGATGCAGCAAGTGCATGGAAGTATTCATTTGGAACATTGCCAAAGTATTATCCGGGAATGGCTACTGAGATTCCATATAAGGTAGTAGAGACAGCGGTCGCTGGATATACGACAAGTTACCCTGCAGGTACTTATGATATCGTGAATACAATGATTCAGACATCTGGCAGCATTACATTTACTGCATTAAAGAAGCTGGATAATGCAACGAACTATTCAGCTAACTATACATTTGCGGGATTTGCAGTGGATGAGCTGAATGCAGATCTGTCAATAAAGACGGCAGGGGCTGCTACAGGAACAACAAATGGAAGTACAAATGGAACCGTAACATTCACACCACTAACATATGATTCTGCAGTGACAGGAAATGTCGGAGAGCACATTTACAAGATTTATGAAAAAGAATCTGGTTATGCAGGTGTTACAAAAGATGATACATATTATGTAGTCAAGGTAAATGTGACTAAGAATACTGCAAGCAACAAATTGGATGTCGCAGTTACTTCCGTACAGAAATATGTGAATGGAGCTGCGAGCGGCAGTGCAGGCACAAGCTTAGGTGCAGTCATCTTCGAGAATAAAACGGAAAAAACATCTGTATCGGGCACCAAGACATGGGTAGATACGGGATATGAAGCGTATCGTCCATCCAACATTGAGTTGAAACTGTATCGATTGAAGAAGGGTACGACAGCCGATTGGGAGTTGGTAAAAACACAGAGTCTGAGTACAACAGAAACGACGAAGAACTTTACCTTTGATAATCTGGATAAATACTATGCAGGTACAAATGTGGAAATCCAGTATAAGGTAGAAGAGACACCGGTTTCTGGGTATACGACGACATATGCAGCGAATGGCTATGATATCACGAATACCTTACAGACAACGAAGGTGTCAATCCGGAAGGATTGGGATGATAATAATGACGCAGATGGGAACAGACCACAGAATCTTAAGGTTTCCTTAATGGAAAATGGAGTTTCCCTGTCGAAGGATATTACATTGACGGCAGCGAATAACTGGACGGCAAGCTGGGGCAATCTGCCGGTTTATAAGAATGGTGTAGAGATTCAGTATTCGGTTGTTGAGGATACTGCAAGCATGCCTGCTTCATATTCACAGAAGTCTTCTGTAATCCAGAAGCAGAGCGATGGAACGTATCTGGCGGTTATCACAAACCAGTATTCGATGGATAAAGTCAGTCATACAGTGACAAAAGTATGGGAAGATGACAACAACCGCGATGGTTTGCGGACACCAATTACGGTACAGCTTATGGCAGATGGCGTGGCTGTAACAGATCCGGATGCAACGCAGGAATTGAATGAGACAAACCATTGGACATACACATGGAATGATCTGAATAAGCAGGATGCAAGAGGAAACAATATCGTGTATACGGTCGAAGAAGTTGGTACAGTCACAGGCTATACAAAAGCTACTGTATCAGCAGGATCAGCCACAACGATTACGAATACACATACAGTTCGTACAAGAGACATTACAGTCGATAAAGTATGGGCGGATAATAATTCTACATCCCGTCCAACGAGTGTAAATGTTCAGTTGTATGCAAATGGTTCTGCATTTGGAACTGCTGTAACACTGGAAGATGCAAATCACTGGACTTATACATGGAATGACCTTCCATATAATGAGGCTGGACAGGAGATTACGTATACAGTCAAAGAGGTAGCTGTACCACAGGGCTATGGTGTATCTTACAGCCCGATGACAGTTGATACAACAACAGGAAATGGATCTATTACAGTTACAAACTCTTATCCGTCTACGACAAGAACGGTGACAAAGGTATGGGATGATCAGAATAATAATGATCGGAAACGACCAACCAGCATACAGGTACAGTTAATGTATGATGGAAATGTATATGACACGGTAACTTTGAGTGAAACAAATCATTGGACTTATACATGGACAGAGCTTCCGAAGTACAGTGATGTAGCAGCAAATACAGAATATGTATATACAGTCAAAGAAGTCGATGTACCAGCCGGATATATTGTAAGTTATGTGAAGAAGAATGCTTCTGGTACAACTGTGACAGCAGAAGATGCTGGTGAAAACGGTGTATTTGAGGTTCGAAATTCATATACAACACAAAAGGGTGATATCGAGGTTGAAAAGAAGTGGGTTGGCGACAACCTGGCAGCAGATGATCATAGTGCAATCACAGTCACGCTTTATAAGAATGGTGTTGCAACAGCAAAGACTTTGAAACTGGATAAGACAAATAACTGGAAGGGTACATTTACAGATCTCGACAAATACGAGAATGGCGTTGAGATATCGTATAGTGTGAGAGAGACAGAGGTTGCAAATTATGTAGCTTCTTATGCACCGGCAAGTGGAAGTATTGGAGATACGATTGTTGTAACAAATACATATGCTCCGGCGAAGCTTGTGTTGACAAAGACCGTAGCGGGTGGTGTATCCAAAACAGATGCGGAGCAGACAATTCGCTTTGAGGTTGTTGAGGATGCAACCGGTACAAAGACAACCTATAGTCTTGCAGATTTTTCTTATGATACTGCTAGTAAGACGTGGACGAAGGAAATCAGTTGCAATGCAGGCAGCTATACAGTCAATGAGATTGCTTCAGATGTAGATGGATATACGTTGAGCAAGATCACATATGTTGTAGACGCGCAGACTGCAGTGGAGGGCAAAACCGCTTCGGTTGTAATCGGAGATCATGCGACAGCAAATGTTGCATATATAAATACGTATGACAAGATAACGACTGAGACAACAGAAACAACTGAGACGACCGAAACAACGGAAACGACTGAAACAACGGAAACCACAGAAACAACAGATACAACCACAGAGATTACGACGACGGAGACAAGTACTACGAGTACGACAATCACGACGACAACTACTACGACATCTTCCAATACAGTGAAGAAAACAGGCGATGCAGCGCCGATTGCGCCAATCACCATTATAATGATAGTTGCGGCTGTTGGAATAATCATACTTGGTGTTTCCAAAAAGAAACGAAGCGATAGGTAAATAAGTTTTACGAAGAAGGGCTTTCTATAAGCCCTTCTTTTAAGTAAACAGAAGGATTTGAAAATAAATGAAACATACATACTATAAGGAAGCGTTTCGATCGCTGATCACCTTATCCATCCCGACGGTATTAGAAGAGGTGCTGTCGACGCTGCTTCAATATGTTGATACGGCGATGGTGGGACATCTGGGTGAGAAAGCAACGGCAGCAGTCAGCACGACAACAACCATCGGCTGGCTGATCCACTCAATTCCAAGTGCGATTGCGGTTGCTGTGCTGGCGATTGCATCGAAGGCAAATGGAGCCGGGGACGAAGCCAAACTGAAGAAACTGGCTGGACAATCGATACTATATGCATTTACCATCGGAACGTTATTGGAAGTGATCGCGCTTGTGCTGTCCCCGTATATTCCGGTGTGGATGGGCGTTGAACCGGATATTGTAAAACCGGCAAGTGTGTATTTCACAATTACAAGCATTTCGCTTGTGTTCCGGGCGTCTTCCCGCGTCTTTTCCGCGATGATTCGATCCATTAAGGATACGAAATCGCCGATGTTTATCAGCGTGGGTGAAAATGTGTTAAATATCCTATTGAATACGGTATTTATATATGGTCTGAATCTCGGCGTGGCAGGTGCGGCAATCGCATCCTGCATCAGTTTTGGAATCGGCGGTATTGCGATGTTTCTGCTGATGCTCAGCAAGACGAAGCTTCGACCAACGCGAGAGGACAGGAGACTCGACCGGGAGATTCTGTCAGAGACATTTACGATTGGACTTCCAGCGCTTGGCACGACTTTCGTAAGCTGCTTTGGATACATTGCGTTTGCGCGGATGGTATCTGGTATGGGAACGACGATATTTGCGGCGCATTCGATCGCCATTACAGCGGAGCAGATTGTCTATATTCCAGGATACGGACTGCGTGTGGCGACCAGTACATTGGTCGGAAATGCACTCGGAGAGAAGGATATCCGGAAATTAAAAGCAACGGAGCGGGTATCGATCCTGATCACATTATTGATTATGGTAGTAAATGGTATCGGACTCTACCTATTCGCATATCCATTTATGCGTCTGTTTACGAACTCAGTCAATGCGGCGCGGATCGGAAGTGAGGTGCTGCGTCTGGTTTCGTTTTCAGAGCCGTTTTTTGGACTGATGATTGTCTTAGAGGGTATTTCCTATGGTATGGGTCGGACGAAGCATGTGTTCGCGTGTGAGGCGGTCAGCATGTGGGGCATCCGGATATTTGGTACGTTCTTATGCGTGAATGTGTTTGGACTGGGTTTAAAGGCAGTCTGGCTTTGCATGATCGCAGACAATATATGTAAAGCAATTTTGCTGTATATATTCCGCCCGAAACATGTGGAAGAAAATGCTGATGATAGAGGAGAGCTACGGTGAGTATTACAGAATCCGAGAAAATACAATTTTATCTGGCACCGATGGAATCCGTGACAGGATACGTGTACCGGAATGCATATCATGCGATGTTTGGCGATATGGATAAGTACGTGACGCCGTTTATCGCACCGTCAAAGAAGAAATTATTGAAGACGCGGGAGCGAAAGGACGTGGCACCGGAGCACAATCAGGGAATGTATGTTGTTCCACAGATCCTGACGAACGATGCGGAACAGTTCCTTACGACGTGCAATATGCTGGCGGAGCTTGGCTATCAGGAAGTGAATCTGAATCTGGGCTGTCCGATGGCAACGGTCGTATCGAAGAAGAAAGGAAGTGGATTCTTAGAGGACCCTGAACGATTAGACCGGTTCTTTGATGCGGTATTTGAGGGGATATCCAGACTGCCGGAGGAGCGAAGCTGCAAGATCTCTGTGAAGACGCGGATCGGAATGGAGTTTCCCGAAGAGTTTGCGGATATCCTGCAGATCTATAACCGGTATCCTATCTCCGAAGTGATCATTCATCCACGTCTGCAGAAGGATTTCTACAACAATCAACCGAATCTCGATGTATTTGCGGAAGCACTGAAGGAATGTGTGCACCCGGTCTGTTATAACGGAGATATCTTTACGGTGGAAGATTATCATGTGTTCCGGGAGAAGTTTCCACAGGTAGACCGCATTATGCTTGGAAGAGGTGTAATTGCGAATCCGGGACTGGTACGGGAGATCCGGACAGGGCAGTCGGTAACAACGGCAGAGCTAAAGGAGTACCATGACCGGTTGTATGCTGGGTACCGGGAAGAGATGGACTGTGAGCGGGATGCGCTCTTTAAGATGAAGGAAGTGTGGTTTTATCTGGGTAAGATGTTTCCAGAAGCAGAGCGGGAGCTGAAGAAGGTAAAGAAAGCAGATCGACCGGAGGAGTATCTGGCTGCGGTGAGAGGTGTATTTACTTTGCCAGTGCATGCGCTGCAATAACCTCCATTGCCTGCATATCCTCTGGTGTGTCGATGTCTGCTAGCTCATAGTGTTGTGTAACCGGTAGGAGTCTTACATGTTCCCTGTGGTTTTGAATCACAGTATTGCCGCCATTTTTTGGAGGTAGTGCAGAAAGATCATCAAAGTAAGCAGATGGAAAAACAACCGGGGAACCGGCAGTATTCTGATCGCAAGTCCGCCAGATTGTATCGGGTGCATTTTTGGCGCAGAAAAGCAATGCACCGATTGTCTCCCGTGAGACGAGCGGCTGGTCTGAAGGCAGGAACAGGCAGTGGCTTGCTTTGTCTTTTATTGCACCGGTTCCAAGTCGGATCATATCGTTCCGGTCCGGCAGATTATGCAGAAGAAATGGGATATCCTGTTTCTTACATATATGTGCAATTTCCGGGTGGATCGTCACAACCAGCCGGTTTTGTCCAAGCATTTCGGTCGCATCAAACGCGTATGCAATCAGTGGTTTCCCATTAAAATCTGTGAGGAGTTTATTGGCACCGAAGCGTTTGCTTTTTCCGGATGCCATGATGATACAGAACGCGTCTCCATAAGGCTTATCTAAATCTACGAGAAAACAATCATCCCGCTTGCAGAGAGAGTCCAGGAAAGGAAGTTTTTGTTTACGGACAACTAAAAGTACATGTTTGGCTGCGAGCAGACGGGAAATTGCTTCCTGATACGCAGGAATTGTCTGTTCCAGATAACCGGTTTCGTCGATGGTTACCCAGTCGGACGGATGACGGATACACATATCCAGAAATTCGATGCCTTTTGTGAGAAATGCTTCCGGAACCGGTTGCATTTTGTTTGTGTTTCCAGGTGCATCTGCCTGATATCTTCCAATCTGCACAGTCTCGCCTGACAGGTTTTCTTTCATATAGACCCCATCTTCGGGTACTACATAGGACGTAAGCCCGGGCATTGGTTGTGGGAAAAGGGCAGAAAGAAGCGTGGACTTTCCGCTTCCGCGGCTTCCGGTCAGAATCAGATGCTTTTTGCTGCTAGCGCGAAAAGATCTCCAGATACAATTTGCGGTTGGCCTGTATGCAGGCATCTCGATACCGTTCATATTTTTCTATCCATTCCTTTCCTTCCTGTGTCAGAGTGCTTCCACCGCCGGATTTGCCACCGACAGTCCTGCTTGTGAGTGGAAATCCGAGTGCATGCTCGGCATTTTTAATCATACGAAGCGCTTTGGAGTAAGCAAGTCCCATGGAGCTTGCAGCTGCTCGCAGGGAGCCTTCTGCTTCGATGGCATGCAGCAGACGACAGGGACCTTCTCCAAAGAATTTTTCATCCTGTTCATCGTAAAAAGTAATTTTTGTAACAGCTTTCATATGGACTCCTCCTGTATCATAACAAGGTGTTCGTTCCCGTTTTTGTCGTGGAGCTTTGCGATATTGATTGTCTGTCTCTTATACACATCTCCGAGCCCACGAGACGGACTCCTATCTCGTATGCCGTCTTCTGCTTGAAAAAAAAAAAAAAAAAAAAACAGTATCTCGAATCAGATTT
>OJJE01000290.1_pt1 | contig 17671 bp, 15 predicted proteins | sample 1596091 | NCBI WGS metagenome assembly OJJE01 (sample SAMEA4350129, study PRJEB24818) | metagenome | biome: human; feature: gut; material: faeces | place: Denmark | collected 2013-09 | reverse complement strand
AATAGGTGAGTCCGCTGTCTTTTCTGTTTCTACACTAGCTCTTGCCCTCTCTCATGTGGACGCCAACGGGTTCGTACTTGTGTGTTTTTTTTTTTTTTTCAAGCAGAAGACGGCATACGAGATAGGAGTCCGTCTCGTGGGCTCGGAGATGTGTATAAGAGACAGGATCGTGAGCGGCTCGACCTTGTCCGTCGCCAGGTTGTAGGTATTCTGTTCGCGCCCGATGCTCGGGGTCGGCTTGACCGCCGCGCGTACCACGATCTCGTTGCCGTTGGTGATCCCGCCGTTGATGCCGCCCGCGTTGTTGGTCGCAGTGGTGCCTTCGACGTCGAGCAGCGGGTCGTTGTTCTGCGAACCGCGCAGACGCGCCCCGGCGAAGCCGCTGCCGAATTCGACCCCCTTGACGGCCGGGATGGCGAACAACAGGTGGGCGATCAGGCTTTCGGCCGAATCGAAGAAGGGTTGTCCCAGTCCCAGCGGGACGCCCTGTACGCGGCATTCGATGATTCCGCCGACCGAATCCAGGTCGGCCGCCGCCGCGCGCAGTACCTCGTCGAAGCGCGCAGGGTCGGTGCATCCGCCGATCTCGGTGAGGCGCGTGTCGAAGGCGATGCCCGGCGGGAGCATCTTCTTGGCGACGACGCCCGCGGCGACGAACGCCACGGTCAGGCGTGCCGAGAAATGGCCGCCGCCCCGCGGGTCGTTGAACCCGTTGAAGCGGTGGTAGGCCACCAGGTCGGCGTGCGAAGGCCGGTAGTGGCGGGCTACGGTGGCGTAGTCCTGCGAATGGGTGTCGGTGTTGGCGAATTCGATGGTGAGCGGCGCCCCCGTCGTCATGCCGTTATAAAGCCCCGATACGATCTGCGGGATGTCCGGCTCGCGGCGCGGCGTGGTGCCGCGGGCCCCACTGCGGCGGCGTGCGAGGTCGGCTTCGAAATCTTCCGCCGAGAGCGGAATACCTGCGGGAACCCCGTCGATCGAGATGCCGATCTGCGGCCCGTGCGACTCCCCCCAGATGGCGAGCCTGAAATTGTGTCCGAAAATATTCATGGCGTTCAGATTCTGATTTTTTCCAGGTCTTCGAAGAATCCGGGGTAGCTCTTGGCGACGCATTCGGCGTCTTCGATGGTCATTTCCCCGTCGCTGAGCAGCCCTGCGACGGCCATCGACATGGCCATGCGGTGGTCGCCGTGGCTTTGCACGCGGGCTGCGCGGATCCTGCCGCCGCGGATGCGCATGACGTCCTCCTGGGAGGTGTCCACCTCGATGCCCGCCTTGGCGTACTCTTCGCGGATGGCGTCCGCACGGTTGCACTCCTTGTGTTCGAGCCGCGAGGTACCGCGGATGACGCTCTCGCCCTGGGCCGCCGCCGCGAGTGCCGCGAGTGCCGGGAAAAGGTCGGGGCAGTGCGTGGCGTCGAATTCGAAGGCGCGCAGGGGACGGTGCGAGGCCGTCACGGAGTCCTCGTCGTTGATGACCGCGGCCCCGGCCCGCACGAGTGCCGTGCAGATGGCCGTGTCGGCCTGCTTCGAAAGCATGGAGACATTCTTCACGGTGACTTCGCCCGCGACGGCGCCCGCCACGAGCAGCATGGCCGCGGCGCTCCAGTCCCCCTCGATGCTGAAAAAAGCCGGGCGGTAGCGCTGTCCGCCCTCGATGTAGAACTCCTTGTAGTCGTTATGGCAGATCTCCACGCCGAAGCGTGCCGCCGTGTCGACGGTCATGTCCAGATAGGGGGTCGAGACGGCGCTGCGGACGTGGAGCGTGGTGTCGTGCTGCGAGAGCGGGAGCGCCAGCAGCAGCCCCGTGATGAACTGCGACGAAACGGAACCGTCGACGTCGATTTCCCCGCCCCGGATCGGACCGCACACTTCGAAGGGCAGGTAGCCGTCGTTGTCCCGTACCCGGACGCCGAGGCGGCGCAGCGGTTCGATCATCATGTGCATGGGGCGCCGTAGCAGGGTGCCCTGGCCTTCGATGGTGACGGGCATCCCGCAGAGCGATGCGATGGGGGTGAAAAGCCGTGTGGCGAGCCCCGATTCGCCGACGTGCAGCACTTTCCCGCGGGGATGCAGCCCGCCTTCGATCGAAAGGGTCGAGGCGTCCACGTGTTTCACGCGGGCGCCGAGCGTCTCGATGCACCGCAGCGCCGAGCGCGTGTCGTCGCAGAATTCCAGGTTGCGCAGCACCGAGGTCTCCCCGCATAGGAGCGATGCCGCCAGGGCACGCTGTGCATAGCTTTTCGAACAGGGCGGCGTCAGCGTGCCTTTAACGCGGCCCAATGGAACCGTCTTGTCCATTGTGTAGGTTATATGCTTTTATGGGCACCGGGGTTGGCCGGCACCCTGAATTTAAAATCCTCGCCTCTATTCCTGTGTTGCGGTCTCCTCCCCTGCCTGCTGCGCCTGCTGTCCCTTGCGGTTCTTCATCTGCTGGGTCAGCTGGTGGCTCTTCTTGAGCTCGAAATGCTGGCCGAGGTAGACCTTGCGAACCATCGGGTCGGCGGCCAGCTCCTCGGCCGTACCCGTCTTGAGGATCTTGCCCTCGTAGAGCAGGTAGGTGCGGTCGGTGATGGCCAGTGTCTCGTCGACGTTGTGGTCGGTGATGATGACGCCGATGTTCTTGTGCTTGAGCGTCGCCACGATCGACTGGATGTCCTCCACGGCGATGGGGTCGACGCCCGCGAAGGGCTCGTCGAGCAGGATGAACGCCGGGTTGATGGCCACCGCGCGCGCGATCTCCGTACGGCGCCGTTCGCCGCCCGAAAGCTGGATGCCGAGGCTCTTGCGCACCTTTTGCAGGCGGAACTCCTCGATCAGCGACTCGACGCGCTCGTTCTGGTATTCCTTCGAGAAATCGGTCATTTCGAGTACGGCGCGGATGTTGTCCTCGACCGACAGGCGGCGGAAGACCGATGCCTCCTGTGCCAGGTAGCCCACGCCCATCTGGGCGCGTTTGTAGACCGGCTCCTTGGTCAGTTCGGCGACCTTGCCTTCGTCGTCCTCGAGGAAGATGCGCCCTTCGTTGGGCTTGATAAGCCCCACGATCATGTAGAAAGTCGTGGTCTTGCCGGCTCCGTTGGGGCCGAGCAGTCCGACGATCTCCCCCTGGTTGACGTCGATCGAGACGTGGTCGACGACGGTACGGGCCTTATATTTTTTGACAAGTTCGCTGGTGTATAGGCGCATTGCGTTCTCTTGCTATAAAATTTTTACAAAGTTATGCTTTTTTCCGAAAAGTTTTTTAACTTTACATTGAATTTTCTGATTTTAGAGTAGAAACGGCGAAATGAAACAATTTGAATCGTCCCTGTTGCATGACAAGCTGAAGGAGTACTTCGGCTTTTCGTCGTTCAAAGGGAACCAGGAAGCGGTGATCCGCAATGTGCTGGAAGGGAAGGATACGTTCGTGCTGATGCCTACGGGCGGCGGGAAATCCCTCTGTTATCAGCTTCCGGCCATGCTCATGGAGGGCGTGGCGATCGTCATTTCCCCCCTGATCGCGCTGATGAAGAACCAGGTGGACGCCATGCGCACCTTCTCGGCCGAGTCGGGAATCGCCCATTTCCTCAATTCGTCGCTCAACAAGACGGCCGTCGCGCAGGTGCGTGCCGACGTGCTGGCCGGGAAGACGAAACTGCTCTATTTCGCCCCCGAATCGCTGACCAAGGAGGACAACGTGGCCTTCCTGCATAAAATAAAGGTATCGTTCTACGCCATCGATGAGGCGCACTGCATTTCGGAGTGGGGGCACGACTTCCGGCCCGAGTACCGCCGCATCCGCCCGATCATCAACGAAATCGGTGCCGCGCCGCTGATCGCCCTGACGGCGACGGCTACGCCCAAGGTGCAGCTGGACATCCAGAAGAACCTCGGCATGTCCGACGCTTCGGTGTTCAAGTCGTCGTTCAACCGGCCGAACCTCTATTACGAGATACGCCCCAAGGGGGACGTCGACCGCGATATCATCCGCTTCATCAAGCAGAACGAGGGAAAGAGCGGCATCATCTACTGCCTGAGCCGCAAGAAGGTCGAGGAGCTGACCGAACTGCTCGTGGCCAACGGCATCCGCGCGCTGGCCTACCATGCGGGCATGGACGCCGCGACGCGCGCCGCCAACCAGGACGACTTCCTGATGGAGCGGGTCGAGGTGATCGTCGCCACGATCGCTTTCGGCATGGGCATCGACAAGCCCGACGTGCGCTATGTCATCCATTACGACATCCCCAAGTCGCTCGAAGGCTATTACCAGGAGACGGGGCGTGCCGGCCGCGACGGCGGCGAAGGTTACTGCCTGACGTTTTACAGTTACAAGGACATCCAGAAACTGGAGAAATTCATGCAGGGCAAACCCATCGCCGAGCAGGAGATCGGCAAGCTGCTGCTGCTGGAAACGGTGTCCTATGCCGAGAGTTCGATGTGCCGCCGCAAGACGCTGCTGCACTATTTCGGCGAGGAGTATACGGAGGAGAACTGCGGTAACTGCGACAATTGCCGGAATCCCAAGCCGAAGATCGACGCGCGGGCGGCGCTCAAGATGGCGCTCGAGGCGCTGCGCGACATCGGCGACAAGTTCAAGGCCGACTATCTGATAAACGTGCTCACGGGCAAGACCACGGCGCTCATCAAGAGCTACGGCCACAACAAGAGCAAGTGGTTCGGGGCGGGTGCCGAGCACGACGCGCGTTTCTGGGGCGCCGTGCTGCGCCAGGCACTGATCCTGGGGCTGGTGGACAAGAATATCGAGAATTACGGGCTGATCTCGGTGAACCGCAAGGGCGAGAATTTCATCGCCATGCCTTTCCCCGTCACCGTAACGCTCGACCACGACTATGACGAGGAGGAGAAGGAGGCCGAGGCCGTCGTCCCGATGGGCAAGGGCGGCGCGGCGGACGAGGAACTCTTTGCGATGCTCAAGGATTTGCGTAAGAAAGTGGCCAAGCAGCACGGGCTGCCGCCGTTCGTCATCTTCCAGGATCCGTCGCTCGAGGACATGGCCGTGCAGTACCCGATCACCATCGAGGAGATGCAGAACATCACCGGCGTGGGAGTGGGCAAGGCCCGCAAGTTCGGCGAGGAGTTCGTCAAGCTCATCAAGGCCTATGTCGAGGAGAAGGAGATCATCCGCCCGCAGGACATGATCGTCAAGTCGGTCGGCAACAAGTCGGGCAACAAGATCTTCATCATCCAGTCCATCGACCGGAAGATGGATTTCGAGGATATCGCCCGCGCCAAAGACCTCGATTTCGACGAACTGCTGACCGAAATAGAAGGCATCGTCAACTCGGGTACGAAGCTCGACATCTCGTACTATCTGAGGGACTTTATGGACGAGGACAAGATCGAGGACATTTACCTCTATTTCAAGGAGGACGCCCAGAGCGATTCGCTCGATGCGGCCATCGACGAACTGGGGGCCGACTATACGGAGGAGGAGATACGTCTGGTGCGTATCAAATTCATCTGCGAGCAGGGCAACTGACGCCCTGGACACCTGCCATCCCACGGCTGTTGCGTCACTGTTCCGAGGATTGACACTAACTTAATAATACGCCTATGAACAAAAAGACTTTTACTGTTGCCGTGATTTTCCTGATCGTGACACTCGTGTGGCTCGGAGTCAATATATTCTGGGCCTTGTCGAACAGCAATTGTATATTCGACCTTGTCGTGGCCGTATTGTTCGTGCTTGCAGGCGTCGGGATGGTGTACAACGAATGCCACAAGCGCAAACGCAAGCACCTCGACGAGGTGAACAAATACAAAATACCGTAACCTATGTGTGCCATGCAACGGTTCCTGACGATCATGTCCGTGTTTTTCTTCGTGTGCGGCGTCGTTTCGTTGTGGCGGATCCTGTCCGACGACGGGCGGGATATCTGGTACGTGCCGCTCGTACTGATCGGTGCGTCGGGGATTCTGGCCGTCCGCGCCCGGAGCATGGGCCGCAAAAATACGCAAAACGAAGACTGATATGAAAACCAATGTGATGCAGATAGTCCGCCTTGTGATGATGATCGTGGCGGTGGCCGGGATAATCTACGCCCTGGAGTATATGGAGCGCGGCATTGCCGTGTGGTTCTGGATCACGCTGCTCGGCGTGGGTTTCGTGGGGCTGCTCTATACGTTCCGCCTGACGCAACGCCGCGTGCGGCTCGAACGCCGTGCCCGGGAGCGGCAGGAAAAGAAAAAATCCCGCCGGTCGAAACGCTGACCTTCATCCGCCGGACATCGTTGCCCGGCGGTTCGGTTTCCGGGCGGAGGCTTGCGGTTTCCGATGGGGCGGTTTTCCCGGGGCGGCAGTTTTATTCCGGAAGAGCGGGCTTGTTTCCTGCCGCTGGATTTCGCTGTCTTGGCAGACGGCAAGTCCGTGGGCGGCGTGGAGTTCGTGCCTGGGATGGATGTCGAACGCTTCGGCGCCGAAATCGGCTTCTGGCTCTCAAGCCGCTGCCGGGGCGGGGCATGATGACGGCGGCCGTCCGGCAGGCCGTGGAGTGGATGTTCGCAAATACCCCGGTAATTCGTATCTTTGCCGCGGCTTATGCCACCAATTCCGCATCGCAGCGGGTGTTGGTGAAAACCGGGTTCCGGCATGTCGGGACGTTCCGCAAGGCTTTTTTCAAGAACGGGGCGTTCGTGGACGGCTGTTATTACGAATTATTGAAAGACGAAAATGAGTGAAGTAAGGGCAAAAAAGGCGCTGGGACAGCATTTCCTGGTCGACCTCAATATCGCGCGCAAGATTTGCGATGCGCTTTCGGAGGGCGTGAGGCCGGGGACAAGTGCCGGGGAATCCGCCCCGGCAGATATGGCTGGAAATGCCGGTGCCGGTGCGGATACCCGGGTGGGGACGGATGGATGTGCCGATGCCGGGGTCGGATCCCTGAACGGTGGCGGTGCCGGGTTGGCTGCCGGGGCCGATGCCCGGATCGCGGCGGATACGACCGCTGCCGGTGCACCGGCGGCCGCGGAGGCGGGACGGGGCGGTGCAGTCCCCTGCGACGTGCTGGAGGTCGGCTGCGGGATGGGGGTGCTGACGCAGTTCCTGCTCAGGCGCGGCGACATCACCACCTACGGTGCCGAAATCGACCCGGAGAGCGTCGAATACCTGCATGCGCATTTCCCCGAGTTCGCACCGCGGCTGATCGAGGGCGATTTCCTGAAGATGAACCTGCGCGAGCGTTTTCCGCGGGGACTGAAGATCATCGGGAATTTCCCCTACAACATCTCCTCGCAGATATTTTTCAAGGTGCTTGAGAATCGCGACCTGGTGCCCGAATGCGTCGGCATGATCCAGAAGGAGGTCGCCGTACGGATCGCGGAGCCTCCGGGGTCGAAGGAATACGGCATCCTGAGCGTGTTGTTGCAGGCGTGGTACGACATCGAATACCTCTTTACGGTCAACGAAACGGTTTTCAACCCGCCGCCCAAGGTCAAAAGCGCCGTTATCCGCCTGCGCCGCAACCGCGTCGGGCGGCTCGGCTGCGACGAGGCGCTGTTCGTGAAGGTGGTGAAAGCGTCATTCGGCCAGCGCCGCAAGATGATCCGCAACTCGCTGCGGGCGGTGTTCGGCGATTTCGGCGGCGCAGAACATCCCTTTTTTACGCAGCGCGCCGAGCAGCTCTCGGTCGCCGATTTCGTGCAGCTGACCGACTGGGTCGCGGCCAACCGGAAATAATCGCGGCGGGTCGTGGACGTCGGATACCGCAGTTTGGGTGCGGGTTCGAGTCGTCGGATGCCGGGCCGGGAAGGGCGGACAGTGTGTACTGGAGGCGGAAATGGAAAAGCACCGGGAGCCCGGTGCTTTTTTCATGCCGTTTGGCGGGCGGAGCATTGCTCCGCAGCCGCAATGCACAGGCGTCTATTTTCGCAGGTCTCCCGCAATGACCGTCACCAGTTCTTCGCGGGAGAGGTATTTCCGAGCCAGTAGCTGCACGTCGGCCGGCGTCATGGCCTGTATGCGGCGGATGTTCTCGTTGATGACGGTATGGTCGCGGCCGCAGAGGATGTTCTCGATCGTGACGTCGGCAATGCCGAACGGCCCGTCGAGGATACGCATCATCTCGCCGACCATGATGTTCTTCACGAGCGAAAGTTCGCCCTCGGGCATCGGCTCGGCGCGCAGCCGTTCGATTTCGGTGTAAATCTCGCGCAGGGCGTCCTGCGTGACCTCCGTCCCGACCTGTGCCGCTACGGCGAAATAGCCCTCCCGTTCGAAGTTGACCATGGCGGCCACCACGCCGTACGTATAGCCGTGCTCCTCGCGCAGGTTCTGCATCAGGCGCGAACCGAAATAACCGCCCAGGGCGGATGCCACGACTTGCATGCCGAGGAAATCGGGATGCTGGCGCGGGAAAAGCAGCCTTCCGATGCGGATCGACGACTGTACGGCGCCCGGATGGTCGACCCGCACTTCGTGCTGCGTCACGGGTGCCGGGAACGGGATGCCGGCCTGGGGTTCGCGCCGCGGCAACCGTTCCGCCAGCGCCGCGACGGCCTGCCGTTCGTGGTCGCCGATGCGCCCGCTGCATATCGTGAACCCGTTGTCCGCCGTGTAGTGGCTTTCATAAAACGCCGCTACATCCCCGCGCGTGAGTTTATCGTATTGGGCTTCGTCGGCCGAGATGCCGTAGGGGTGCGAGGGCCCGAAAAGGGCGCGGGCGAAAGCCTCGCGGGCCTGGGTGTCGACCTTCGTGCGTTCGACGGCCAGCCGCTGCTTGCGCTTGGCGCAGTAGGTGCGCAGTTCCTCCTCGGGGAAAACGGGGTGCAGGAGTATCTGTTCGGCTACGGCGAGCGTTTCGTCGAAGAATTTGGAGAGCATGCAGAAACTGATGTAGGCATAGTCGCGGTCGATGTTGACGTCGTAGTACGAGCCGTAATAGTCGAGCCGTTCGGCGATCTGGTGCGCCGTCATGTCGCGTGTCCCCTCGGCGAGCATGTTGGCGGCGGCCGACGCCGAGAAAGGAACCCGTTGCATGGCCGATCCGGCGCGGAACACGAAGGTGACGCGCAGCACTTCGAAGTCGTCCGAGGCGAGCGTGTAGAGCGCCGAGCCGTTTGCCAGCAGGCTCTTCCCGGCTTGTGCGACCTCGACGTCGGAGGGTATTACGAGGGGTGGTTGTGTCATTTTTTCGCTTTGTAAATAAGGATGGAACAGTTTTCGGGGCGGAAGGTGCGGCGGCTGAAGGCGAGGATGTCGCCGGTCGTGACGGCACGGTAGGCCGCCACCTCGCCGTTGATGAGCGGCAGGTCGCCCAGCATCTCGTAGAAGCCCAGGTTCATCGCCTTGTTCATCACGTTCAACTCGCCGAAGAGCGTGTTAGCCTCGAACTTGTTTTTGACCTTCTCGACCTCGTAGTCCGATGCCGGGACGCTCTGCAATGCCTCGATTTCGGCACGGAAAGCCGCTTCGGCCTGTTCGGGAGTGGTATCCGGCAGCAGTTGCCCCGTAAAGACGAACAACCCCGGGTCGACGTCGCCCGAAATGTAGGCGTTGACCGAGGCCAGCAGGCGCTGTTCCTGCACCAGGTGTTTGTAGAGACGCGACGAGTCGCCGCCCGACAGGAGGTCGGAGACCAGGTCGGCGGTATAGAAATCCTGCGAGGTGCGGCCGCCCATGTGGAATGCCAGCGACAGGGTCGTGGCGGGCACGTCGCGTTCGACCGTCTCCCGGCGGGGCGCCTCCTGCTGCGGTTCCCGGGGGATGGGCTGAGGAGTCACGGTGCGGTCGGCGAGCGGGGCGAACCATTTTTCGGCAAGGTCGAGCATGCGCTCCTCGTCGAAGTCGGCCGAGACGGACAGGATGGCGTTCGAAGGGTGGTAGTGGGTGCGGTAGAAGGCCTGTACGTCGTCGAGTGTCGCTCCGGCGATGTGGTCGGGCGTGAGCCCGATGGTCGCCCAGCGGTAGGGGTGGACTTTGTAGGCCAGTGCCCGCAGCAGCATCGGCTGGTCGCCGTAGGGCTGGTTGAGGTAGCGCTGGCGGAACTCCTCGATCACCACGCGTTTCTCCGCCTCGAGTTTTTCGGGGGTGATGTCCAGCCCCTCCATGCGGTCGCTTTCGAGCCACAGTGCGGTCTCGATGTTGTCCTTCGGGAGGGTGATGTAGAAATCCGTATAGTCGTTGTTGGTGAAGGCGTTGTTGTCGCCGCAGGCCATCTGCACGGGCAGGTCGAAATTCGGGATTTCGCGCGTGCCGCGGAACATCAGGTGTTCGAACAGATGGGCGAAACCCGTGCGCGCGGGGTTCTCGTTGCGCGCCCCGACCTTATATAATATGTTTACTGCGGCGAGTTTCGAAGCCTTATCCCGGTTGACGACGACCGTCAGGCCGTTCGCCAGTGTTCTCTTCTTGTATTCGATCATGGATGCAAAGATAGTAAAAAAGCAGCGGCAGGAAAATTTAGTGACGCCTCATTTGAAGATGGATTCGAAGACTATGAAGTTTGGGGATTGGAATCCATTACCCTGCCGCTGCGTGTGGAAAACGCTTCGGCAGAAAACGGGAAGAGTGGTGCCGAACCTGTGGCCCATGGCTCTGGTCAGCCTCTATCCCACAAATCACAGCACGCACCCTTCTGGGTACGATCTGTATTGTGGGATAACAAAAAATTTACCAGATTTTAGGGCCCCAATACTATCGTTTATACACGATGATATGTAAAGAACGAATTATGGAACAAAATTAGGAAAAAAATCCCGATTTGCAATCGCCGCGCCCGAACAACCTATTTATCGGCCTTTATTTCCCAGTGTTTCGCCGCGTAAAATTTGTTGACGGCCAAAAAATTATCTGTTTTCTCAACCGCCAATGTGTCTGTGAAAAAATTCCGCTGCTTTTTCCGGCCCGGGATTTGTCTTGCCGGCAGGGGTGGCGCTCCGGCCCCGTGCACGCACAGCCCGGACTGTGCCCGCGAGGGCGTGGCGGGTAATCCGCTATCGGATAATAAGTTCGGCAAGTCGGTGATTATCCGCGAGTTCGCTGTTAAATAAATAACAACCCCGTTGTTATTCCAATAACATCCTGCGTAGTGAAAAAACCGGATGATTTGTCAGAAAATCGGACTGATTTTTCCGCCGGAATTGTTATCTTTGCAACGCATTTTGTCCCGAATCCAGGAAAAACACACAATATCATCTAAAATTTCAACAAAATGGCAGAAAAGAAATTTATCACTTGTGATGGTAACTACGCTGCGGCACATGTTGCATACATGTTCTCGGAAGTTGCGGCGATCTATCCCATCACGCCGTCGTCGACCATGGCCGAACTCGTGGACGAGTGGGCCGCACAGGGTCGCAAAAATATTTTCGGCGAAACGGTGAAAGTTGTCGAGATGCAGTCCGAAGCCGGTGCCGCAGGCGCCGTACACGGTTCGCTGCAGAGCGGTGCCCTGACGTCGACGTTCACCGCGTCGCAGGGTTTGCTGCTGATGATTCCCAATATGTATAAGATCTCCGGCGAATTGCTGCCGGGCGTGTTCCACGTTTCGGCGCGTGCGCTGGCCGCACAGTCGCTGTCGATTTTCGGAGACCACCAGGACGTCATGGCCACCCGCCAGACGGGATTCGCCATGCTGGCGACTTCGTCGGTGCAGGAGGTGATGGATCTGGCGGGCGTGGCGCACATCGTGTCGCTCAAATCGCGCGTGCCGTTCCTGCACTTCTTCGACGGCTTCCGTACCTCGCACGAGATCCAGAAGATCGAGCTGATCGACGAGGCCGCCCTGACGGCGATGCTTGACCGCGATGCGCTCAAGGCCTTCCGCGAGCGTGCGCTCAACCCCGAGCACCCCGTGACCCGCGGTACGGCGCAGAATCCCGACATCTATTTCCAGACCCGCGAGGCCGCCAACCGCTTCTACGACGCCGTGCCCGACATGGTCGCCGAGGCGATGCGCGAGATTTCGAAGATCACCGGCCGCGAGTACAAGCCGTTCGTATATTACGGAGCTGCGGACGCCGAGAACATCGTGATCGCGATGGGTTCGGTGACCGAAACCCTCCGGGAGACGGTCGACTACCTGAACGCCCGGGGCGGGAAGGTGGGCGTCGTGACCGTTCACCTCTATCGTCCCTTCTCGGTGAAATACCTGGGCGAGGTGCTGCCCGAAACGGTGAAGCGCATCTGTGTGCTCGACCGTACGAAGGAACCGGGTGCAAACGGCGACCCGCTCTACCTGGATGTCGTCGAGGCATTCGCCAACTGCAAGGATATTCCGGCCGACCGCAAACCGCTCATCATCGGTGGCCGCTACGGCCTTTCGTCCAAGGACACCACGCCGGCGCAGATGCTGGCCGTGTTCGCCAACCTTGCGGCCAACGAGCCCAAGAACCAGTTCACGGTGGGCATCGTGGACGACGTGACCTTCCGCTCGCTGCCCGTGGGCGAGGAGATTTCGCTCGCCAAGCCCGGTACGTTCGAGGCGCTCTTCTTCGGCCTGGGTGCCGACGGTACGGTAGGCGCCAACAAGAACTCGATCAAGATCATCGGCGGCACGACCAACAAGTACTGCCAGGCATACTTCTCGTACGACTCGAAGAAATCGGGCGGTTACACCTCGTCGCACCTGCGTTTCGGCGACCTGCCGATCACTTCGCCCTATCTGGTCACCACGCCCGACTTCGTGGCGTGCCACGTGCCTTCGTACGTCGACAAGTACGACGTGCTGAAAGGGCTGAAAGCCGGCGGTTCGTTCCTGCTCAACTCGGTGCACGACGCGGCTACGACCTGCGCCACGCTGCCCGACCACATGAAAGCCTATCTGGCCAAGAACAAGATCAATTTCTATATCATCAACGCTACGAAGATCGCCGCCGAGCTCGGGCTGGGTTCGCGTACGAATACCATCATGCAGTCGGCATTCTTCAAGATCGCCAACGTTATCCCGTTCGACAAGGCTGTCGACGAGATGAAGCATGCCATCCTGAAATCCTACGGCAAGAAGGGCGAGGACATCGTCAACATGAACTATGCGGCCGTCGACGCCGGCGGCAACGCCGTGGTGAAGGTCGAGGTGCCGGCCGAATGGGCGCAGATCGACGACAACGGCTTCGCACATGTTTCGGATGCGTCGTATCCCGAGTTCGTGCGCAAGGTCGTTGAGCCGATCAACGGGCTGAAGGGCGATGACCTGCCGGTATCGGCTTTCACGGGCCGTGAGGACGGTACGTGGGAGAACGGCACGGCCGCCTACGAGAAGCGCGGCATCGCCGTGAATGTCCCCGAGTGGAAGATCGAGAACTGTATCCAGTGCAACCAGTGCGCCTATGTCTGCCCGCACGCCGTGATCCGTCCGTTCCTCGCGACGGAGGCCGAGGCCGCCGCATCGGGCGTGGAATGGAAGCAGGGGCTGGGCGAGACCAAGGAGTACAAGTTCCGCATCCAGATCTCGCCGCTCGACTGTACGGGCTGCTCGAACTGCGTCGACGTCTGCCCGGCCAAGGAGAAGGCGCTGGTAATGCGTCCTCTGGAGGAGCAGATGCCCCAGCAGAAGAACTGGGACTACATCACCAAGCATATCGGCTACAAGCAGGTCGTCGACAAGACCAAGTCGGTGAAGAACCTCCAGTTCGCACAGCCGCTGTTCGAGTTCTCGGGCGCCTGCGCCGGTTGCGGCGAGACCCCCTATATCAAGGCTATCTCGCAGCTGTTCGGCGACAAGATGATGGTTGCCAACGCCACGGGCTGTACCTCGATCTATTCGGGTTCGGCACCGTCGACCCCGTACTGCACCAACGACAAGGGCCAGGGCCCGGCATGGGCGAACTCGCTTTTCGAGGACAACGCCGAATTCGGCCTGGGTATGCACCTCGGTGTCGAGAAACTCCGCGACCGTATCCAGAATACGATGGAGCAGGCTATTGCCAACTGTACGAAATGCTCCGACGAGCTGAAGGGCGTCATGCAGGAGTGGATCGCTTCGCGCGGTTCGTCGGCCAAATCGGCCGAGGTCTCGGCGCGCCTCGTCCCGATGATGGAGGCCTGCGGCTGCGATTACTGCAAGGATATCCTGGAGATGAAGGACTGGCTGGTGAAGAAGTCGCAGTGGATCATCGGCGGCGACGGCTGGGGGTACGATATCGGCTTCGGCGGTGTCGATCACGTGCTGGCATCGGGCCAGGATGTGAACATTCTGGTCGTGGATACCGAGGTTTACTCGAATACCGGCGGACAGTCGTCGAAATCGACGCCCGTGGGTGCCGTCGCCAAGTTCGCTTCGGCCGGCAAGCGTATCCGCAAGAAAGACCTCGGCGCCATCGCCATGACCTACGGCTACGTATACGTGGCGCAGGTTTCGATCGGCGCTTCGCAGATGCAGTTGTTCAACGTGCTCAAGGAGGCCGAGGCCTATCCCGGCCCGTCGCTCGTGATCGCCTATGCTCCGTGTATCAACCACGGCATCAAGGGCGGCATGACGCGCACGCAGACCGTGGGCAAGGAGGCCGTAGCCTGCGGTTACTGGCACCTGTGGCACTACAACCCGCAGCTCGAGGAGCAGGGCAAGAACCCGTTCGTGATGGACTCGAAGGAGCCCGACTGGTCGAAGTTCCGCGACTTCCTGATGAAGGAGGTGCGTTACACTTCGCTCAAAAAGTCGTTCCCGGCCGAGGCCGACGAGCTGTTCGCAGCCGCCGAGGAGAACGCCAAATGGCGTTACAACGGCTACCAGCGCCTTGCGAAGATGGAATACTAATTATATTATACGTTATGCGGAGGGCCGCGGCATTGTGCCGCGGCCCTTTTTGTATATCCGGAAAATGCTTCGTGATGAAAAAACGCGCGTTCGTTTTTGAAATCCCCCCCCCGAGTGAATTTATTTGTCCATATAGACCTGAGAGGATAAATTTGCACACATTTGAATTACAAACAAGTATCTCACTTATGAAAAATTTTGTGCACAAAATTACCTGTGTGCTCGTCATGTGCGCTGCCACGGTAGCGTTTACGGCATGTAGCGACAGCGACAACAAGGGCGACGGCCCGGTTACCGGTACCCTCAGTGTGGAAACCGGCGCCCTGAAATTTACGAGCGGAGCCTATTCGAAGGGATTCGAGGTGGAAACCGACGGTACGGTCGGCGCGATCCAGGTCGATGTGAACTACAAGGGTGCCGAAACCGGATGGATCACCGCGAAAGTGAACGACGGCGACGTGGTGGTCACCGTGGCGCGGAATACGGGCGATGCACGTACGGCGGATGTCGTCCTGAGCGCCAAGGGCGCCGAGCCGGTGACCGTTGCCATCAGCCAGAAGGCCGTGTTCTCGTCGGATCTGGTGGGCCGGTATACGCCCTATGTTCCCGATCCCGAAAATCCGATCGCTAATTTCTTCATCAACCCCGTATATGCTGATATGGATCCGGAAAAGGTGCCGCAGATCGACATGGGTTTCCTTTTCCCCGGATTTATCATGCCCGTTACCACCGTCACCGGTCTGGCCAACCAGCTCGTGGGGATGATGTATGGCGGCGGCCTCACCTATTTCGATTTCAAGGACGACGGGACGATCGGCGCGGGTTACCGCGACATGCTCGGGTTCGACATGAATGCCGGCCCTACGTTTGGCTCCGAGGTCGAATTCCCCAATGCCGAGACGCTGGAGGTGCTGCCTGTCGATGCGATTACCTATTACACCAAGGACGGCAAGGTCTATTTCGCCATCGACAAGGAGTACCTGACCTATATCGGCCAGGCGGAGCTCGAAATGAACCTGCCCCAGATCATCGACGCCCTGCTGGCGCAGTATCCGGGTCTGGGGATCGAAGCGACCGACGATTACTATGCCATCCCGCTCAAGTACGCGGTCAAGGACGGCGTTACGACGCTGAAGGTCGACAAGGAGATGATGATGCCTTACATGCCGCTGATTACTTCGCTGGTCGATGCTTTCCTCCCCGACGGGGATATCGAGGTGTCGCTCGACCCCGAATCCGACCCGATGAAGATCCCGGCAAAGGCGCTGGTCAACTCGTTGCTCGATGCGCTCTTCAACCAGAGCCAATCCATCGAGATCGGCATCGGCCTTACGAAATAGGCGGACACGATAACAAACCCTTTCCAGGCAGGTTGCGGAAACTCCGCAATCTGCTTTTTTTTTCTTTTGTAATCTTGTCTGTCCGAATAATATTTCCTATTTTTGCTTTCGGTAACCTAAAATGAATCAATTATGAAGAAAAGTTTTCTTTTGTTGGCTGCAATGCTCCTTTGCTATTGTGGTACGGCATTCGGCTGGGGCAAGTCGGGGCATGATGCCATCGCTTATATCGCCGAGTGCAACCTGACGCCCAAGGCCAGGAAGAACATCGAGAAATACCTCGACGGCCGTTCGATCGTCTATTATGCCTCGTGGATGGATGTGTACCGCCATACGCCGGCTTACAAGGTGACCTCGGGCTGGCACGGCGATAGGGTCGACGCCGACGGGAAGTATGTGCCCAACGCAAAAGGCGACGCCTTGCAATGCATCGAGGAGGCGATCTCCAGATTGAAGGATTACCGCAGCCTGGACGATTCGACGGTGCTGGTGTCGATCAAATACCTCGTGCACCTGGTGGGCGACATGCATTGCCCCGTGCACGTGAAATACCCTTGGTATAAGAATTTCAAGTTCGACCTGAACGGGAGGCCCAGCGAATTCCATAGTTTTTGGGACAGCGGGGTGCTCGACCTGAACCATCGCTGGGGATACGTGGAGTACCGCCACCAGTTGGATCGCCTTACGAAGAAGGAGATCCGTGCAATCACCGCCGGGACGCCCAGCGACTGGCTCGAAGAGAGCGCCCGGGATTGCCGCGTGATTTACGAGTGGACGAAGCCCGGCCAGAAGTTTACCAAGAACGAGGCCCGCGACCTGCTCAACACGGTTCATCCGTTCGCCGAGGAGCAAATCCTCAAGGCGGGCTACCGTTTGGCTGCCGTACTTAACCAACTATTCGGTTAATTTTGTAATTTTGCAGACGTGAGGCGGTTTTGTGCGATTCTTGCAGGGGCCGCCATGTTATTAATTTTTACAGGTACGTTATGAAAAAGTATTTTGCAGCCGCTGCGCTGCTTATGATGATGGCCGCCTGCGGAAGCGCCGGCCAGGACAAGAAGCTCGAAGGCACGACATGGAAACTCGCCAAGATGGAGGCAATCCCGGCCGCGGCCGTCGGTAAGGAGGCCGATTTCTTCACCCTGGAGTTCAATGCCGCCGATACGATGGTCGCAGGGCGTACGAACTGCAACCGCTTCTTCGGCAAGTATGAGCTCAAAGGCAAGGAACTCGAACTCAAGAACCTGGGCATGACCCGGATGGCCTGCCCCGACATGCAGTACGAGGATGCCTTTGTCAAGATGCTCGACGAGGTAGACCGTTTCGAGATCAAGGGTGCGGAGCTGACCCTCTTCGACGACCACAAAGCGCTGGCCGTGTTCAAGGCCGTCGAAAAAGAGCCTGCGAAGCAGTAATTCCGCCGACGCGGAATATTTGCGGCAGTCCCCGACGGGGCTGCCGTTTTTTTTTTGTATAAGGCGGAATGAAACGACGGTTTGGTGGAGAACCGCTCCCGGTATGGATGCCGGGAAATAGCCGAACGGCCGGATGCGGGAGCTATGTGGCGGGAGGGGGGATTGTTTTACGGCCTGTCTCTTATACACATCTCCGAGCCCACGAGACGGACTCCTATCTCGTA
>OJJE01000281.1_pt1 | contig 18676 bp, 16 predicted proteins | sample 1596091 | NCBI WGS metagenome assembly OJJE01 (sample SAMEA4350129, study PRJEB24818) | metagenome | biome: human; feature: gut; material: faeces | place: Denmark | collected 2013-09 | reverse complement strand
CGCCCGCACTGTTGGTGTACTGCTTGATATTTGTTATGTGCGGCTTTCCTGTTCTTCGTCTATTCATTGTATTTTTTTTTTTTCAAGCAGAAGACGGCATACGAGATAGGAGTCCGTCTCGTGGGCTCGGAGATGTGTATAAGAGACAGACTTGGCGCCGAGCATCACCTGCTCGGGCGGCCGCTGCGGCGGCGCAACGGGCTTGATCGGCTCCAGCACGGGAGCCACAGGCTCCTTCACCGGTTCCGTGATACGCGCCGGGGGGATGATCTGCTTCATCACGTCGACGGACGCATCGCCCGAGAACCCCGTGGCCACCACCACCAGTTCGATGGCGTTGCCCAGCTGGGGCTTCTCGCTCGTACCCCAGATGATATTGGCGTTGTGTATCACGCCGTTGTCGTCCTGCACGCTGGCATGCGCCTGGATATACTCCAGGATGCGCACCACCTCCTCGTACATCAGCGAGTCGGCGTTCGACACCGAAATGTTCAGCAGGATATTCTTCGCACCCGAGATCAGGTTGTGATCCAGGAGCGGCGAACGCAGCGAAGCCTCGGCAGCAGTCTCGGCGCGGTTGTCGCCTTCGGCCGTAGCCACGGCCATATGCGCGCGGCCGCTGTCGCGCATCACCTTCGACACATCGGCGAAGTCGACGTTCACCAGGTCGCTCTCGACCGTGATGATCTCGGCGATGCCCTTCGCCGCCGAACACAGAATGTCGTCGGCCTTGCCAAACGCCTGCTTGAGCGACAGGCGCCCGTATATTTCGAGGATATTCTCGTTGTTGATAATCAGCAGCGAATCGACATTCTGGCGCAGTTCCTCGATCCCGCGGAAGGCCTGTTCATAGCGGATCTTACCCTCGACGGCCAGCGGCGAGGTGACGATCGCCACAGTCAGCAGCCCCATCTCCTTGGCCAGCTTGGCGATGACGGGCGAAGCGCCCGTACCCGTACCGCCGCCCATGCCGGCCGTGATGAACAGCATCCGAGTCCCGGCCTCTTCGAGGTGCTGGCGGATTTCGGGCAACGACTCGACTGCGGCACGGCGGCCGTTCTCCGGGTCGTTCCCCGCACCGAGGCCCTCGGCGCCGAGGCGTATCTTCAGCTCCACGGGGCTCTTGTCCAACGCCTGCTGGTCGGTATTGCAAACCATGAACGTCACGCCCCGTATACCCAGGTTCCACATATGGTTCACGGCATTCCCGCCGGCACCGCCGACACCTACCACCATAATGATCGACCCGTCCGTCTTCGGGGCTTTGATTTCCGACATCAATTCGTCTGTCATATCTCTTTACTCCTTTCTTCTGATTAATTCCCACGCGGGGCGAACGCCCGCAAATCCTCCTCACGCCCGGCCGTTTAAAAGGCCGGTTTCAGCCCCCCCAGGATCAAATCTCCTCGTCCTCGGCGGCCGTAAAGCTCTTGTTGATCTTGTCGAAGGTCTTCTGGAAGATCGACCCCCAGTCGCGCTTGCGCTTGGGTTCGATCACGGGGGCCTTCAGCTGCTCATCTTCCCGCTCCTGCCCCCTTGCCGCGGCATCCTCATCGGACGCAGGCTGTGCCGCCGCGGAAGCCGGCCCCTGTGCGGGCTGCTGGAACCGCGGCGTATGGCGGAACTCGGGTGCGGCCTGGGACTGCTGGGGCTGGAATCCCGGGCGGGGTTCCGCAGGCCGGGACGCCGGCGAGGCCGGACGCTCGATCACCGCGCAGGCACCCTGCTCGGCGCCCTTGAGCAAAATACCGACCGCCGTGGCATAGGCCGGGTCTGCGACCTTCTCCTTCGACTCCTCCGCAACGCCGGTCTCGGCCGATGCGATGCGCACGTCCATGCCCGTCACGCGGCGGAACAACTCGTCCACATCCTTCAGCTTGGCCGAACCTCCCGTCAGGACAATGCCGTAGGCCAGCTTGCCGGCATACCCCGAATCCCGGATCTCCTGCAATACGAACTCCGCAATATCCGTGGCACGGGCTTCGATCACCGTCGCCAGGTTGCGCAGCAGGATGTCCTTCGCTTCGCGGGCCGTGCGGCCGTTGACGCGGATCAGTTTGTCCTCCGGGGCCAGGTCGGCCACCGCCGAACCGTATTTCTGTTTGAGGCTTTCCACATGTTTCTCGGGCACGCTCATCGTGCGGATGTCGCGGTTGATGGCCATGGCCCCCATCGGGATCGTGGCGATATAACGCCCCACGTTGCGGTAATAAACCGCCACGTCCGTCACGCCGCCGCCGATGTCGACCACCGCTACGCCCTCCTCCTTCTCGTCGGGCAGCAGCACGGCCTCGGCCGTGGCGATGGCATTCGACGTCACTCCCAGCATCTTTATGCCAAGCCGCTTGAGCGCCATGTCGAGCCGCTGCATCGGCGTGCGCAGGCAAAGGATGAAATTGAACGTCGACGAGAGTTTCTTGCCGAACGACCCCACGGGGTTCTTGACCTCCTGGTTGTCGTCGACCACATAGTTCTGGGGCACACGCTCCATGATGGTCTCGTCGTCGGGCGCCTGCACGTTCCGCATGCGGTCGAACAGCGCGTCGACATCCTTCTGGTTGACGCCGTTCTGGGGATCGTAGACGAAGACATGATCCGTATGGCGCGCACAGCGCACGAAATCGCCCGAAATACCGGCATAGGCCTCCGTGATCCGGATACCCAGCTGCTCTTCGGCTTCGGACATGGCTTCGCGGATGGCGCGGCTCACCAGTTCGATATTCTCGATCTTGCCCGCATTGACGCCCTCGACGGGCTTCGACACGATCGACGCCACATCCATCCGGCCTTCGGCGACCTTCTCGCCGACAGCCACCACGACGTTCGACGAGCCCAGGTCGACGGCAACGGTATAATTCTTTCTTTCCACGGTATATTTCCTTTTTATTTCTTGCAAACCACCTGATCCTTGTATCTGATATCTATCGTCCTGTACGCATCCCAGCCGATGTTCTGCAACCCGCTGCGGTAGAAGCGCATCAACTTGTCGAACTTACGCTCCACCTGCTCGATGCGCCCGAAAAGAATGGTGTGGCGTCCGCTCCGCGGCACCAGTTCCACCTCCAACGCTCCGCTGGGGGTCGTCCGGGCCGCAATCTGCACCACTTCCGACCTCCAGAAGTCGTCCTCTTCGACGAACTCTACAAAGGTAAGGAGTTTCATGAAATCTTCGTAGCTTTTCTCCAACTTTTTTTGTTTCAGCCGCTCGGCCTCCTGCTGCCGAGCGATACGGTCGATCCCCTCCTGAATCATACGCGCCTCGTAGCGGTATTTGCGGCGCATTTCGACCTTGTGGCGGCGCAGTTCGCCGACCCGTTTGTCGAACTCGGCCGAGCTTTCCAGCCGCCACCACTGTTTCTTGACCCGCATACGGCGCAGCGCCGACAGGTTGCGGTCGTTCTGCAGTTCGCGCCTGTAAAGCGGGTACTTCTCCCGCTCCAGCTCCGCGATCCGTTTGTCCACCTTCGCCGACTCGGTGTCGATATGCGCCCGCACGGAACCGGCATACCCCGCGGGAAACGGCGGGCGGTAGCTGCCCGTCACGACCGGCACGTAAAGCGACGATGCCCGCGGCGCGGCGAACACATAGCCCTCCGCCGTGACGTACGAATCCACGCCGTCCACCAGCAGCCGCACGAGCGGCCTTCGCTGGCTGATATCCACGTGCAGCACCCCGTCATAGGTGACATAGGCGTCCACCCGCTCCACGAACCCGTTCCTGGCGATCATCTCCTCGATCTGCGTCAAAGGCACCTTATCAACTGCCGTGCCTTTCGTCTTGATCCCGCTGTGCGCGATCCACCCGCGCACCATGCGCCCCGACACCAGATAGCCCATCGACGAGCTGTCGACGACCTCAATCTCGACCTTCCCGACCGTCCTCGCGGCACGCAGACGCTGCGCCGTGGAGCCCGCATAGAGGATATATGCGGCCACAGCGCCCCACAAAAGGGCCAGCAATGCGTATCGGAGGTAGCGGTTCATCGCACGTCAGCTTTTCTCTCCGAGTTTTTCGGCCAGCGCCTCGCAGCAGGCGTCGATATTGCCCGCCCCGAAGCTCACCACCACGTCCGTATCCATCGCCGCGACCGTATCGGCCAGCGCCTCCCTGCCGACGATGCGGCACGGCACGGCCACGTGCCGGGCGATGAGCTCCGACGTGACGCCGGGGATCGGCTCCTCGCGCGCCGGGTAAATCGGCAGCAGCACCACCTCGTCGGCATGCGACAGCGACTCGGCGAACTCTTCGTAGAGGTCGCGCGTGCGGGTGTAGAGGTGGGGCTGGAACAGCGCCGTAATGCGCCGTCCCGGAAACATCTTCTGCACGGAGGTCAGTGTCGCCGCCAGTTCGCGCGGATGGTGCGCGTAATCGTCCATGTAGACCTGCCTGGGGGTGTTGACATAGAATTCGAACCGGCGCTTCACGCCCGAGAACGACGCCAGCGCCCCGCGCAGGGCGTCCGCATCCAACGCAACCCCTTCGGCCCTGGCCGCGCACCATACCGAGGCCACGGCCGCCACCGAATTTTCAATGTTGACCCAGCCCGGAATGCCCAGCGTGCAGCCTTCGACCACACCGCCCGGCACTACGATGTCATATCGGTAATGGCCTCCCTCGAGCAGCTGCACGTTACGGGCATAGAAGTCGCACGGCACGTCGTACGAATAGCGGTACACCGTAATCTGCGGATTGTCCACCACAATGTCGACCCCTTGCTTGATGACGAGGAATCCGCCGGGGCGTATCTGCCGCACGAACTGCGCGAAAGCCTCCTTCACCGCCTCGTGCGTCCCGTAAATGTCGAGGTGGTCGGCGTCGGCCGACGTAACCACCGCCACATCGGGATAGAGCCGCAGGAACGAACGGTCGAACTCGTCGGCCTCGACGGCCAGCCGCCCGCCCGGAAGGCGTGATCCGGCAGCGGCGCATCCCTTCCCCGCGGGGGGGCGCATCCCCTGCACCCCGCAGCCGTCCAGCACCAGGTTGCCGCCGAAATTCTTCGAGATACCGCCCAGAAAGGCACTGCCGCCACCCGTCAGGGCGCGGTTGAGCCATGCCACGAGCGTCGACGTCGTAGTCTTGCCGTGCGTCCCCGCCACGGCCATCACGTACTTGCCTTCGGCGAGGTGCCCCAACATCTGCGAGCGCTTCTCGATACGGAACCCGTGGTCGGCGAAATAGCGGTACTCGCCGTGCTCCTGCGGCACGGCCGGGGTATACACCACCATCGTCGCCGCCGGGTCGAGGAACTCCGCGGGGATCAGCCGCACGTCGTCCTCGAAATGGATCGCCGCCCCCTCGGCCGACAACTCGTCCGTCAGGTGCGAAGGAGTACGGTCGTAGCCGGCCACCTTTTTCCCCTCGTGCAGGAAATAGCGGGCCAGGGCGCTCATGCCGATGCCGCCGATACCCAGAAAATATACTTTTTGAAACTCCATCTGCTCGATTTTTGATTTTCACACCTCCGCCCGCCGTGCAGGTGCAGCCCGTCCCGTGAAGACAGGTGCCGCCTGCGCCCTGCGGCTTCACGGCCGTGCGGTCACTTCATTACCTTTTCGATTTCATCCACGATCCGCTCCGCCGCGTCGGGTCGCGCCAGCTTCTCGAGGTTTTCGCTCATCCTGCGCAATGCCTCCCCGTTGGCGAGCAGCTCCATCGCCCGCGCCATCGCCCGCGTGCGGGCCTCGGCATCGGGCACCACCACCGCAGCCCCCTTGGCCTCCAGCGCCCGGGCGTTCTTCGTCTGGTGATCCTCGGCCACGTTGGGCGAAGGCACGAACAACACGGGCCTGGCCACCAGACACAACTCCGAGACCGTTCCGGCGCCGCTGCGCGACACGACCAGGTCGGCCGCCGCATAGGCGTAGTCCATGCGGTCGATGAAAGCGCCCTGCCAGATATTCCCCGTCGGGTGCGCCGCCAGAAAAGCCTGCATCTCGCGCTCGTAGTATTTCCCCGTCTGCCAGATCACCTGCACCGGAGCGTCGGCGCCCCCGAGCGAGAGTATCCACGCCTTCATCATCTCGTTGAGCGACCGCGTCCCGAGCGACCCGCCCACTACCAGCACCACCGGGAGCTCCGCCCTAAAGCCGTAATAGGCCAACGCCTCGCCGCGGTCGGCACCCTCTTTCGAGAAACGCCCCCGCAGGGGGTTGCCCGTCATCGTGATCTTACCGGGCGCGAAGAACCGATCCATGCCCTCATAGGCGACGCAGATCCGCTGCGCCCTCCGGGCCAGGATCTTGTTCGTCAGCCCCGCGTAGGAGTTCTGCTCCTGGATCACGGTCGGTACCCCCAGCCGCTGTGCGGCCCACAATACCGGGGCGCTGGCGTAGCCCCCGAAGCCCACCACCGCATCGGCCCCGAAATCGCGGATGGTCTTTTTCGCCATCCGGATGCTCCGGAGCACCTTCAGCGGCACCGCGAGGTTGTGCCAGTCCATGCGCCGCTGCAACCCCGCAATCGGCAGGCCCACGATGCGGTAGCCCAGCGCCGGCACCTTTTCCATCTCCATTTTGCCCTCGGCGCCGACGAACAACAGTTCCACATCGCCGCCGAACCGCCGCTTGAGCGCCTCGGCCACCGCCACGGCCGGATAGATATGTCCGCCCGTTCCGCCGCCCGAAAGTATGATCTTCTTCATATCCCGTTATTTTCCTATTTCGACGGGTTCCCCGAGGAATTTCGGGGTTTTTCCCGTCCATAAATCCATGAACATCCTGACCCGCGCCAGCTTTTCCCGGAGCCTGGTCTTCATGCCAGCGTACGCCGCCACGTCTGCGGCATTGTACCCTACGGCATCGAGCCCCAACGCCTGCGCGATGTAAACCGCACGGCGGTTATGGAACTCCTGCGAGATTACCGTGAAGCTCTCCTGCCCGAATATCTTTTCCATGCGGACGACCGAATCGTACGTCCGGAACCCGGCATAGTCGAGGTATATCGCCTCCGCCGGCACGCCCCGCCCGACGAGCGCCTCCTTCATGTCCTGCGGCTCGTTGTAACCCTTGCGGCCGTTGTCGCCGCTGATGACCAAGTACTCCACTTTGCCGGCATGATACAGTGCCGCGGCCGCATCGACCCGGTTGTAGAAATACGCATTCGGACGTCCCGAACGCACCGTCCGCGAAGTCCCGAGCAGCAACCCCGCCCGGTTGGCGGGCACCTCCCCGGGCGAGGCGTATACCCGGCCGTCTGTCGCCCGCTGCACGGCATACCCGGCGGCGGATACCGCCACGGTAGCCAGCACCGCCCCGGCGGCCGCCGCCCATGCCATTGTCTTCAGCCATTTTTTCATCACCGCCCCCAGTTACCCCGATCCAGCGACCGGTAATTGATCGCCTCGGCCACGTCGGCCGCCGCGACCGTGTCGCGCCCCGCCAGGTCGGCGATCGTACGCGCCACCTTCAGAATACGGTCGTAAGCCCGCGCCGAAAGGTTCAGCCGTTCCATCGCCCGCTCCAGCAACGCCGCCGAAGCGGCATCCGGGCGGCAGTATTCGCGCAGCATGGCCGCATTCATCATCGCATTGGTATGCACCCCCTGCGCACAGCGGAACCGCGCGGCCTGCACCTCCCGCGCCCGCACGACCCGCGCACGAATCGCAGCGCTGGACTCCCCGGGCGCCGCCGCCGAAAGCTCCGCCGCACTGACGGGCGTCACCTCGACATGCATGTCGATCCTGTCCATCAGCGGCCCTGAAATCCGGCTCATGTAGCGGTGCACCGACCCCGGCGAGCAGACGCACTCCCGGGCCGGGTGGTTGTAATACCCGCACGGACAGGGGTTCATCGCCGCCACGAGCGTAAAGTTCGCCGGGTATTCCACGCTGTATTTGGCCCGCGACACGGTTATTTTCTTCTCTTCCAACGGCTGTCGCAACACCTCCAGCACACTGCGCCCGAACTCGGGCAGTTCGTCGAGAAACAGCACCCCGTTGTGCGCCAGCGACACCTCGCCCGGCCGCGGCGACTGCCCGCCGCCGATCAGCGCCACCTGCGAGATGGTGTGGTGCGGAGCCCTGTAAGGCCTGCGCGCCATCAGCCCGCCGGCAACCCCGGCCTTCCCGGCCACGGAGTGTATCTTGGTCGTCTCCAGCGCCTCCCCGGGCGACAGCGGCGGCAGGATCGTCGGCATACGCCGCGCCAGCATCGTCTTTCCCGAACCCGGTGCGCCGATCATCAGCACGTTGTGCCCTCCCGCCGCAGCGATCTCCAGCGCCCGCTTGGCGAGCGCCTGTCCCTTCACGTCTGCGAAATCCTCCTCGTATCGCCCCGCGGCGACTTCGAACGGCTCCGCCGCCCCGGGCACGGCGGGCACGATCTCAGCCTCGCCGTTCAGCAGCGCCATCACCTCCTTCAGGCTCCCGGCGCCCAGCACGTCGATACCCTCCACCACGGCCGCCTCCCGGGCATTGTCCGCCGGCAGCACCAGCCTCCGCAACCCTTCGTCGCGGGCCCGCACGGCCATCGGCAGCACGCCCCGCACGGGTTTCAGCGTCCCGTCGAGCGACAGCTCGCCCGCGAACATCGTCCCGCCGAGCGCCCCGGCATCCACGCGCCCCATCGCCGCGAGTATCCCCACGGCGATCGGCAGGTCGAACGAAGCGCCTTCCTTGCGCAGGTCGGCCGGGGCGAGGCTCACGACCACCTTGCGGCCGGACATCCGCTCCCCCGAGTTCTCGAACGCCGCACGTATGCGCTGCTCGCTCTCCTTGACGGCATTGTCCGGCAGCCCCACCAGGTACATGCCGAGGCCCCCGCCCGCGATGTTGACCTCGACGGCCACCGCCGCGGCGTCGATCCCCACGATCGCACCCGCATAAGTCCGGACAAACATATATCGGAAATTTAACTGTTCGTTTCACATAATCCCCGCCCGTCTTCCGGCGTGGCGGGAGCTCCCTTTCGGCCGCATCGTGCCGCCACTCAGAACGGCGCCTCTTCGTCCAGCGCCCGGGGCGTCAGGTCGAACTCCCCGCCGCCGATCCCCGAACCCAGCGCGGCGGCAGCCCCCGTGGCGCCGTTCGAACCGCTGGCGTAATCGTCGTAGGCCTGCTGACTGTCCGAAGCCTGCGCGGGCGGCAGCATCGAATCGTCCATGTCGGCGAAACGCGCCTGCTCCTTCAGGAAGCGCAGGTTCACGTCGCACACGGCGCCGTTACGGTGCTTGGCGATGATGATTTCGGCCATGCCGGCCGTAGGCATTCCGTTCTCGTCCTGGTTGATGCCGTAATACTCCGGACGGTGGATGAAGGCCACGATGTCGGCGTCCTGCTCGATGGCGCCCGACTCACGCAGGTCGGAGAGCTGGGGGCGCTTCGACCCGCCGCGCATCTCCGTGGCACGGCTCAGCTGCGACAGGGCGATCACCGGCACGTTCAGCTCCTTGGCGATGGCCTTGAGCGTACGCGAAATGAAGGCCACCTCCTGCTCGCGGTTCCCCTTCGAATCCTGGTTGCCGGTCATCAGCTGCAGGTAGTCGATGATAATGATCTTGATGTCGTTGTGTATCTTCAGGCGGCGCGCCTTCGAACGGAACTCGAAGACCGAGAGCGCCGGCGTATCGTCGATGAACAGAGGCGCCGCACCCAGCGGTTTGGTCGCCGACTCCAGGTGGCGCCATTGCTCGGGCGTCAGGCGGCCCGATTTCACGTCGTTGCCGTTGAGCCCCGTCTCGGCGATGATCAGACGCATCATCAGCTGCACCGAGGACATTTCGAGCGAGAAAAACGCCACGCCCTGCTCGTGGTCTACGGCCATATTGCGCGCCATCGAGAGCACGAAGGCCGTCTTACCCATCGAAGGGCGGGCTGCGATGATGATCAAATCGGAGAGCTGCCAGCCCAGCGTCACACGGTCTATGGCCATGAAACCCGACGGAACGCCGTTGAAGGCGCTCGTGTTCTTCGACGCCTCCTCGATCTGCATCAGCGCCCGCGCCAGGATATCCTTCGACACCTGCACCGAACGCTTTACATGCCCCTCGGCGACCTTGAATATCTCGCCTTCGGCATACCCGATCAGCTCCGTCACATCGGTCGATTCGTCGTACGAGCGTTTCTGTATCTCAGTCGCCGAGCGTATCAGCTCGCGCTGCACGTATTTCTGGGCGATGATCTTGGCATGGAACTCGACGTTGGCCGCCGAGCCTACCTTCTGCGTAAGCTGCGCCAGGTACGACGCCCCGCCCACCTTCTTGAGCTCCTTCTTGCCTTTCAGCCGCTCGGTCACGGTATAGAGGTCGATCGGTTTGAGCTCCATCGACAGCTCCTCGATCGCCTTGTAGATCGTGCGGTGCTCCTCCGTGTAGAACGCATCGGGCGTCACATACTCCTGCACGGCGATGATGCTGTCCTTTTCGAGCATCAGCGCGCCGAGTACGGCCTCCTCCAGTTCGACCGCCTGCGGGGGTACGTTCCCCGGGGTCTCGGTGAGCGCCTCGAATGCCTCCCTGTTGCGCCGGGAGGGGTTATAATCTTTTGCCATGATATACGCTTTCGTTCAAAGGCCAAAAGTAGCAATAAGCCGGGAGAATTCAAAACCCCGCCGGGGGATATTCTGCCGAAAACTATGTTTTAACATAGTTTCGGCCCGGCACCGCCCCTGCGGAAACGTCCGGCCCGTTGAAAAATAATTTCCGCACCCTACCCCTTCTCGCCCAGAGCGTGCCGCGAGACGGCGAGCGCGGCGATGCTGATGCGGCAACCGGGCGCCGAGCGCAGAATCTCCCCGGCGCACGAAAGCATCGTGCTGCCCGTGGTGAACACGTCGTCCACCAGCAGGACGTGCCGCCCCGCAAGCCGCCCAGGACGGCCGACGGCGAACGCATCCTCGACATTGCGGGCCCGGTCTCGGCGCGCCTTGAGGGCCTGGCTCTCCGTATTGCGCTTCCGGCGCACGCTGCGGCGGTCGACCTCCACGCCCAGCTGCGCGGCAATCCCTTCGGCGATATATTCGGACTGGTTGTACCCGCGGCGGCAGCGCTTGACGGGGTGCAGCGGCAAGGGCACGACCACCTCCACGTCGTCGTACAATCCGCTTTCCTTCAGGCAGCGGCCGTACCACTCGCCCATCGCCCGCGCCGTGCGCCATGCCCCGCGGTACTTGAACCCCCGGATCAGCTCCCGCCACCCGCTGCCGTGGACATAATAGAGCAGCCCCGAAGCCCGCTCCACGGGCAGCATGTCGCGGCACCGCCCCAGCACGGGGTTGTCGGCCTGGCGCCAAAACCCCGTCAGGGGCGCCGTCGCCCGGCACAGCGTACAGACCGTGTGCTCGCCCTGCGCCAGCATCCGGCCGCACACAGGGCAGCGCGGCGGAAAAAAGAGCGCCGCCACGTCACGCAACAGGCTACTGAGGATCGACATTGACGACGACGGTAATATTCCTGAACTCGGGATCCTCCGAAAAAGCCTTCAGCTCCGCCCCCAGCAACTCCCGGGCGTGCGCCGACGAGGCGCCGCTTTCGACCTTGAGCAGCAGCCCGGCGAGATATTCGCCGCGAATGCGGTCAACGGGGGGCGTCATCGGCCCCAGTACGCGGCGGCCGAAACGGCCGCGCAGGCGCGCCGCCAGCTCCGTGATGCCGCGCCGCAGCAGGGCGACGTCGCGGTGGCGCAGCGTCAGCGACGTAAGCCGCGCATAAGGCGGGTAAAAGAAGGCCTCGCGCTCGGCGAGCTGCGCCCGCGCCATGCCGTCGTAATCGCCCGCGGCGACCTGCCGGATCACGGGATGCCCCGGCTCCGAAGTCTGGATCACCACCTCCCCGCCGTCCGAACGGCGGCCGGCGCGGCCGGCGACCTGCATCATCAGCTGGAACGCCCGCTCCGCGGCCCTGAAATCGGGGTTGTTCAGCAGATTGTCGGCATTGAGGATACCCACGAGCGACACGCCGCCGAAATCGAACCCCTTGGTAATCATCTGCGTTCCGACCAGGATGTCGGTCTTGCGGGCCTCGAAGTCGGCGATGATGGCGTTGAACGCCCGCTCCGAAGTCACGCTGTCGCGGTCGAGCCGCGCCACGCGCGCCGCGGGGAACAGCCGTGCGATCTCCTCCTCGACCTTTTCGGTGCCGAAGCCGCGCGGAACCACGTCCGTCACCTTGCACGACGGGCATTTCACCGGCACGGGGGCCGTATAGCCGCAGTAATGGCAGACGAGCTTCCCGCCTCCCTTGTGGTAGGTGAGCGTCACGTTGCAGTGCGGACAGCGTGCCGTCCACCCGCACTCCGAACACTCGACATAGGGCGCGAACCCGCGGCGGTTCTGGAACAGCATCACCTGCTCGCCCCGCCCGAGCGCCGCTTCCATCTTGTCGAGCAACAACTTGTTGAAATGCGCATGCCGTTCGCCGCGTTTGGCGGCGCGGATCGTATCCGAAACGAATATTTCGGGCGGCCGGGCATCCCCGTACCGCTCCGTCAGGGAGGCGAGCCCGTACTTTCCGCTTCCGGCATTGACCCATGTCTCGAGCGAAGGCGTGGCGCTTCCCAGCAGCGTCCGCCCGCCCCACAGCCGCGCCATCACCACGGCGCAGTCGCGCGCGTTGTAACGCGGCGCAGGGTCGGCCTGCTTGTAACTGGCATCGTGCTCCTCGTCGACGACGACCAGCTGCAGCCGTTTGAGCGGCAGGAATATCGACGAGCGCACGCCGACCACGAACTCGCCCCCCTGGGAGCGGTTCAGGCGCAAGTAGGTCTCCGTGCGGCGGCGGTTCGTAAGTTTCGAGTGGTAAGGGGTCACACGGCTGCCGAAAATGCGCTCCATGCGTTCGATCAGCTGCGCCGTGAGGGCGATCTCGGGCACCAGCAGCAGCACGTCGCCGCCCCGCGCCAGCACTTCGGCGATCAGGTGGATGTATACCTCGGTCTTGCCCGACCCCGTAATGCCGTGCAGCAACGCCGCGGGCTTCCGGGCGAACTGCCCCCGCAGCGACTCCAGCGCCGCGAGCTGCGCCGGGGTCAGCTCCGGCAGGCGGAATGCCGATCCGCCGCGCTCGACGGTGCGTTCGCGCTCCGCCGAGACGATGTACCCCTTGCGTTCGAGGGCATGCAGCACGGCATAGTCGGCCCGCAGCAGGCGCCGTGCCACCTCGCCCGTCGGAATCCGCTCCCCGTCCCCGGCCGAGGCCAGTTCGAGGAGCGCTTCGTACTGCCTGGGCGCACGCCTTTCGAGCTTCTCGAAAGCTTCGTGCAGCCGTCCTTCGTCGTGCAGCCCGGGCGCCAGGGCCACGTAGCACTCCGTACGGGGGCGAAATTCCTCTTCGGTAAACTCCTCCTCCGTGTCGCCCGAAGGCTTCATCAGCGACGGCAACCCCACGCGCATCACCTCGCCCGGCGTACACATGTAGTACGCCGCGACCCACTCCCAGAAGGCCATTTGCTGCGCCGAGAGCAGGGGTGCGCCGTACAGGACGCGCTGTATGGATTTGACGGTTTTGAACGGGGGGCGGCGGTCATGCACGCGCCACACGATCCCCGTGTAGAATTTGCGGGCGCCGAACTGTACGGCCACGGCCTGCCCCGCCTCGACATGCATCCCTTCGGGCACTGCGAACGTGTAGGCGGGCTGCGCCAGCGGCAGGACTATATCGGCATAGAGGGGCATCAGGGTTTACTGATGGCTTGAAACCCCTTGCCGTAGACGCCCATCACCGATCCCACGGTCATGAAGGCTTCGGGATCGATCGTCTTCACGAACTTGAGGATCATCGTGGTCTCGCGCTTGCGGCAGACCACCATCACGATCTTCGACTCCTTTTTGGTGTACCACCCCTGCGAGTCGATGAGCGTCACGCCGCGGTGGATATTGTCGACGATGGCCTGCGCCATCTTCTCATAGTCGTGCGTGACGATGAATACCTGGCTCGACTGCTGGTTCCCGGCCATGATCATGTCGACCGTATAGCCGAAGACCGCGGTCATCACGTAGCCGTAGATCACCGTGTCGATATGGAACCCCACGAGCATCGAGGAGCCGATGATCACGAAGTCCGAATAGATGACGATCTTGCCGTAGCTGATCGTGCGGTACTTGTTGATAATCATGGCGGCGATGTCCGTGCCGCCCGTCGAGCCGCCCTGCATGAAGCATATCGCCACGCCGATACCCGCCAGGATGCCGCCCAGGATCACCGAAAGGATCCGTTCCAGATGGAGGAAATCCCCCTCGGGCAGCACCGACTGCCAGAAATTCAGCCCCAACGATATGACGCAGACGCAGAACACGGTCTTCACGCCGAAGTTCCATCCGATGATGAACCCCGCCACGAGCAGCAGCACGCCGTTGATCAGGAAAGCCATCGTACCGATCTGGATACTTATGCCGGCCCAATGTTCCACGGCATGGCACAGCACGCGCGAAAGGCCCGTGGCACCGCCTCCGGTACCGTCGGCGGGCATGATGCATCCGATCCATGCAAAAGAGTACAGCATCATGCCGACCGTCATCAGGAAGTACTCCTTGAAGGTTTTCAGCACCTGCTCCATAGTGATGGGTTTCATAGCGACGGGTATTAGTGATTCGAGCACAAAGGTATAAAAATTTCGCCTTGGTATGCACCGCGCTCCTCCAATCTTTTTTCGAGCATCGCCAGCAGGGTTTCGTTGCGGATCAATCCCCAGTTGCGGCCGTAATGGTAGCGGGGCGGCGCCTCGCTGGCAAAGCGTTCGACGACCAGGTCGGGCCTCAGCCGCCGCAGTATCTCGACGAACAGGTCGATGTACTGGCCGACCTCCCAGAAACGGAACCTGCGGGGGTCGGCATCGTACTGGGCGGCCATCGGCGTGCCGCGGAAAACCTGCAACTGGTGGAATTTCACCGTCGTGAGCGGCAGCGAATTGATCGTTGCGACCTGCTCCAACAGCATTTCGTCGGTCTCGCCCGGCAGCCCGAGGATGAAATGCGCCCCCACGTGCAACCCCCTTTCGGCGGCCATCTCCACGGCCCGGCGCGCGCAGGCGAAGTCGTGGCCGCGGTTCACGGCGCGCAACGTCTCGTCGCAGGTCGATTCGATGCCGAATTCGACCGCCACGTAACGGTCGCGCGCTATCTCCGCCAGATAATCGAGTTTCTCGGCGTCCACGCAGTCGGGGCGCGTCCCGATGACGATACCCGCCACGCCGGGATATGCGAGCGCCTCGCCGTAGAGCGCCCTGAGCCTTTCGAGCGGGGCGTAGGTATTCGAAAAAGACTGGAAATAGACCAGGTAGCGCGACGCCGCACGGTAGCGCCTGCCGTGGAATTCGATCCCCTCGGCGATCTGCCGCCCGATGCTTTTGGCCGGGATGCAGTACGAGGGAGTGAACGCCCCGTTGTTACAGAACGTACATCCTCCCTCGCCTATCTTCCCGTCGCGGTTGGGACACGAGAACCCGGCATCGACCGAGATTTTCTGCACCCGCCCGCCGAACGTGCGGCGGAAATACCCCGAATAGGAGTTAAACCGCCTGTGGTCGCCCCACGCATACATGCCTATAACCCCCAGTCGGAAGCGTTATAGGTATCCTTCGGCGCATTGGGCACGTTGGCGAAGAAGGTTTGCCCGGTCTTCTTTTCCAGATCGGCCACCGACATCACGAACCCTTTGGCCACGTACTGGCTGGGCTTCGTCCCTCCGTTCGACGAGTTGTGGGGGAAACATATTGCCACACACTGCAATTCGTCGCGCGAACACTCCACCACCCATTTGTTGACATGGTTTTTGATACGCAGCAGCACCTTATAATAGTGCGTGGGCACGACCGTTCCGTTCACTTTCTTCGATTCGTTCTCCCAGTAACAGCCGATCACCTGATAGGTAGTATCGGCCTGTCCTTTCCACTGCGTATCGACCCAGTCCTCGCAGTTGTTCCAGACCCCGCCGCCCGTGTTGAACCCGTTCTGCAACTGCGGCCCGATGTTCGATTTGTAGAACACCTGATCGTTCGTCGCCTGGCTCACCGTGCGGTCGCTCGACCCGAGCATATGGCCGCGTGTCAGATTCGTCGATTTGAAATCGTACTCCGTATTCTGCGTACACGAAATTTTGGGGTCGTTGATATAGTTGTCCTTCCGTTTGGCACTCCCCACATAACTTTTGTGCATCGGCGCCGCAACCCACACCGGACAGCGATATTTGGCTGAATAGCACACGGAGAAATTCCGGATTTTCGCAGCGTCGTTCCGCATATGATAGGCATAGTAATAATCGCTCTGGATTCCGTTCTCGACCGGCAGCTCCGCCCAGCCCGCGTATTTCGTCCTGTCGTCCCCGCCGCCGGCCGCGGATGTGGCGAACGTCCCGACGGTGCTTCCGAAGGTCTCCCCGCCGACCACGACGCACAGCCGGAATTTATACTCCGTCGAAGCGCTCAGGCCCGTGAGCGTGGCGCTCTTGGCGCCGGGTTCGGTCGTGACCGCCACGCGCTGCCCGTCGTCCGACGTCGTCCCGCAGAGGAAATACGCCTCGGACACCTCTTTGCCGCCCGTATAATCGAACGTGCAGGAGACGGTCGCCGAAGAGGCCGTCACCTGCGAACACTCCGGCACCCCGAACCTCGGATCGTCCGGCAACACCGGGTCTACTCCTGTTTTGACGACGACCGGCTTGCTCTGCATCCGGCCTCCGCTCCCCATGTCCACATAGGCGTAGATCAGGTACGACGTCTCGGCATCGAGCCCCGTCAGGCGGCAGGACATCACCTGCCCGTCGACCGTCACGTCGGTCGTCTCCGTGAAACTCCCCGTATCGTCGGAGCGGATCGGCGCATAGGCGAATCCCGCCTGCGCCGAGGAAAGCACGCCGTCGCCGAATTTCGTCCGGCACGACACCTCCACGGTCGTCCCCGAAACCCCGGCCTCGGGTGCGTAGAACCATTTGGTCTCCTTTCCTGTCTCTTCGTCGTTGCAGGAGGCGAAAAACGCCGCCATCCCGGCACACAAAACTACTAAAAATCTCTTCATGCTATTTTTTGGTTAACAATCCCTCATTTTCGAATCGATCCAGATGGTTACCGGGCCGTCGTTCACCAGCGCCACCTGCATGTCGGCGCCGAATTCGCCCGTCATCACCTCCCGCCCCAGAAGCTCAGCGACACGTGCCGCGAAACGTTCGTACATCGGGTACGAAACCGCCTCGGGCGCCGCCTTGATATAGGACGGGCGGTTGCCCTTGCGCGTCGAGGCCAGCAGGGTGAACTGGCTCACGACCAGCACCTGGCCGCCGACCTGCCTCACATCGAGGTTCATCACCCCCTGTGCGTCGTCGAAGATCCGCAGGCGAACGAGCTTGCCCGCCAGGTATTCGACGTCCTCGTCCGTATCGTCCGCGCCCACGCCGAGCAGCACCAGCAGCCCCGCCCCGATCTGCGACCGGAGCTGGCCGCCGATCGTGACGGAAGCGCTCTTCACACGTTGTATCAGTATGCGCATACTCCAGGCAGTCAACGGTTTTCGAAATAAGCCCACAGGTTGTCGTCCGCAGGCACGGGCGCCGTGACCGCCACGGGCTCATGGCGCACGGGATGCTCGAATTCGACGCTCCGCGAGTGGAGCGAAATGCCGCCCCCGGGCAGCGAACGCCGGGCGCCGTATTTCAGGTCGCCGCGGATCGGGCACCCGATCTTCGACAGCTGGGCGCGTATCTGGTGGTGGCGCCCCGTCAGCAGCTCCACCTCCACGAGCGTATAGTGCGTCCCCGCGCCCAGCGTCGCATAGCGCAGCCGCGCCTGCTTGGCGTCGGCCTTCGGCGCATCGCAGGCGCGCGAACGGTTGGCACGTCCGTCACGCAGGATGTAGTGGCACAATTCACCGCTCAGCGGATCGGGAGCCTGCTCGGTCAGCGCCCAGTATATCTTACGGATACGCCCTTCGCGGATCATTTCGTTGAGCCGCGTGAGGGCCTTCGAGGTCTTGGCGAAGAGCACCGCGCCGCTCACCGGACGGTCGATCCGGTGCACCACGCCGAGGAACACCTCGCCGGGCTTCGCATCGCGGCGTTTGATAAAGGCTTTGATCTGGTCTTCGAGGGCACTTCCGCCCGACGGGTCGGGCTGCACCAAGTCTCCGCAGTGTTTGTTGACCACCAGCAGGTGGTTGTCTTCGTAGAGAATATCTTCCGGTGTAAACATGTTCGGGGTATTGAGTCTGACGGTTCCCTCTCACAGCACGAACGTGAAGGGCAGCAGCCGTGCCGCCGTATCCACGACGGTGGCCGTACCGTTTCCGCTCATGATGACCCGCATGGGCGAGCCTTGGCGGCGTTCGACGTCGACCATCACCTGCCGGCACTGGCCGCAGGGGTAGCACTCGCGCGCGGAGGGATTCGAAGCGATGGCCAGCGTCTCGATCGGGTCGTCGGCATAATTGGCCTGCGCGTAGAACATCAGCGAACGTTCGGCGCAAAGTCCGGCCGGATACACCTCGCTCTCGAAATTGCTTCCGTAGAGGATCTTCCCGCTGCGCAGGCGCGCCGCCGCCCCGACCTGGAAATGCGAATAGGGCGCGTGGGCGTTCTCCGTGGCCCGCTGGGCCTCCGCGACCAGTTTGCGGTCGGCATCCGGAAGCCCTTCGAGGGCCGCATAATGCTCATAGTTGAAACAGAACTGCTTTTCCATAACTCCTCCTGTTTTTAGGGGCAAAGTAAACAAAGATAATATAAATTTCGCAATCGTCCAACAACCGGGGTGTTTTTCCC
>OJJE01000274.1_pt1 | contig 18848 bp, 18 predicted proteins | sample 1596091 | NCBI WGS metagenome assembly OJJE01 (sample SAMEA4350129, study PRJEB24818) | metagenome | biome: human; feature: gut; material: faeces | place: Denmark | collected 2013-09 | reverse complement strand
TTTTTATTCTGCTCCCTCTGTTTTTTTTTTTTTTTTATGGAGATGATCGTCTATATTTTTGTGTTTATCCTCGTCCGCGTGGATATTTTTTTTTTTTTCAAGCAGAAGACGGCATACGAGATAGGAGTCCGTCTCGTGGGCTCGGAGATGTGTATAAGAGACAGTTCCTAATATTTATCCAATATTCATATCCACCTTGCAGATAGCAATACCCTTCATCACTGCCAAGTCCTATTACCATGATGGAACCATGTGGAATCATGCAACCATTTTCATAACTATACATGTCTACCTCATAAACAAGATTTGAAGTATCCCCATCATACTTAAATTTCAAAGTATAACTTTCATCATCTAATTTGTCTATATGCAACACCTTTCCTGTCCATGTAGAAGTTTCAGAATTTGAAATAGGGTATGAAACCGTTTCCTTTTCCCACCTCACCTTGTTCGTTCCAATTTGTAAATCATCTACATCCATATAGGATGTCGTTGTCCCGGTTCCGGTCTCTTCCGCCCGTACAACCAGGTACTGGTTTGAAATCAACGGCAGCGCCATACAGAGTGTCAGTATGACCGCCATCAACTTCTTGCAAACTTTCCATTTTTGCATACGCTTCTCTCCTCTCAGCTTTTTATTTTTGTTTCTGGGATTACCCATTGTTCGTATCATAGCATATAAAAATGGCATTTTTTACACTTATGCAAAATTGGCAAGGATTTATGCAAAATTGGTATTTTTTACAGATTCTTTGCCATATAGCCAGAAACTGGAAACCAAAAATTGTATAGCTTTCCACAGATTTGTAAATCCTTTCTAGTAGTGAACAAAAGGATTACAGGAGATACGAAATTATGGCTGGAAATAAAGTAGTAATCTGTGGAGTCAACACAAGCAAGCTCCCACTGCTTTCTGAGGATGAAAAGCGGGCACTCTTCGCCCGCATGAACGCAGGGGATAAAAGTGCCAGAGAAGAATTTATCCGTGGAAACCTCCGACTTGTTCTGAGTGTGATCCAACGGTTCTCCGGCAACAACATCGAAAGCTCCGATGACCTTTTTCAGGTCGGCTGCATCGGGCTGATCAAAGCACTGGATAATTTCGATCAGACACTGGATGTCAAATTCAGTACCTACGCTGTACCTATGATAATCGGTGAATGCCGCCGCTACATGCGCGACAACAACACGATCCGTGTCTCGCGCTCGCTCCGGGACATCGCCTACAAAGCAATCTACACGCGGGATATCCTGACAAAGAAAAACGACCGCGAACCAACGGTTGACGAGATTGCCAAAGAATTAGAGCTTCCAAAAGAAGATATTGTGACCGCCCTAGATGCGATTGCCACACCAATGTCCCTGTTTGAGCCAGTATATCAGGAGGGGCAGGATGTCTTATATCTGATGGATCAAGTCAAAGACAAAAAGAACAAAGAAGAAAACTGGGTGCAGTCGCTTGCTTTACAGGAAGCGATGCAACGGCTCGACGAGCGGGAATTAAATATCATCCGCCTGCGTTTCTTCGAAGGAAAAACACAGACGGAAGTTGCCGATGAGATTGCGATCTCACAGGCACAGGTCAGCCGATTAGAAAAAAATGCTTTAAAATCCATGCGGCATTATCTGTCGAACGAATAAAAAACAGGTTCCATGAAAGATCTTTCATGGAACCCATTTTCTATATTTCTATTATTGATTATTTCTTGATATATGCCTGTGTTCTCACACTGGTAATACCCTGATATCTCGTTGCTGGAGCCTTGCCGTTCTTCGGTACAAGCACGATCTGGATACCTTCCAGACGTTTTGCCTCTCCGCTTATACCAGTCATCAAAAATTACTACCCGAAAAAGGGAGAGCGCATTAATTTATCGTACCCAATACTTAAATTCTTCATCCCCCATACGGATATAGTCATCATTTTTCAGCATGACATCAAATCCCGGCTGGATCATCTTTCCATTCACATAAGTATGGTTTGTTGAGTTCTCATCACGGATATAACATTCTCCATTGCTGATACGGAAACTGCAATGCTTCCGGCTTACCTTCCGGTTATCTGGAATCTGATAATCACATTCCGAAGACTTTCCTACTAAGAACTCTGTCTTCTCAATCGGAATCAGCGCGTTCGTTCTGGAACGAACGAGATATGGAGTGATATTGTTGTAACTCATCTGCTGTAAGACAGTTGTCTCGCCCTCGCCAAGATCAATATCATCCTTCAAAATATCTTCTTTCTGCAATTCAATAATGAATGTATAGAACTCACGCAAAGAGAACATTAACCGGCTATCCAAATAATGCAGGATCTGGTCAACACAATTGACACACTGCATATCTGCAAACCGGATCTTGCTGATGAAATTCTGTACAAACTCACAGACATTGCAGTCTGTAAATTCCTTCTCAATCGGCATGTAGATCAACTGTACATGCAGATTGGACAGTTCAATATACATATACTTCGTGTTCAGAAGTACTTTCTTGATTGGCATATTGCGGTCTTCAAAATACAACAACTGATTCAATATATTCGACAAGATCGAAAGAAACTCGCCCTTGTACAACTGCTTCTTCAAGAACTGACCGAGCGGCAACGTTGCAGGAATCTTGTAAGACAGAACACGCACGCCCTCTACAACACTCTGCTGACAGGTGGACTGGTTTCCAAGGAAAAATGCATTAAATCCTTCCATCTCTGTCTGATTTACGATCACGGTATCTTCTATTCTGAAATTCAAATTAAATTCGTCATAACTTTCCTGTACTTGATCCACGGTTTTTCCCCCTGTTACATTTTATTGCAAGTGAAACTCTGATATCGCACCTTCAATCGTCTTATCAGCAGCTTCCTTACCATATTTTTCAACATCCATACGGCTCTTCGCCATATGCGTCAGATTTCCGTTTCCGTTGACACAGCCACCCTGACATGCCATGCCCTCCATGAAGTTTCCATCCAACATATTTCTGCGCAGCTTCAACAGCGCAATCTTACATTCTTCAATACCATCGCAGACAACCGGCTTCAATTCGAAGTCCTCTGCACCCTGTTCTTTCATTCCCTGCTTCACAGCACTGCTCAGACCGCCTGTGTGAGCAAAGATACGTCCAAAGTAAGAAGCATTCTCCAGACTTTCCTCTTCCAGTGTCGTGATGTCGATCTCCCGGCTGTCAAGCACTGCCTGCAGCTCTTCAAAAGTCAGTGCACTGTCGATATACGGTGCAACCGTCTCCTTGCGGATCTCCATCTTCTTTGCGGTACACGGTCCGATAAATACGACCTTCGCCGTCGGATCCTGCTCCTTAATATGTTTACCGATCATCGCCATCGGTGACAAAGTAGAAGATACATATGGCAACATATCCGGGAAGTTCTTCTCCACATAGGATACAAATGCCGGACAGCATGAACTCGTCAGCATACCCTTCTCCCGCAGCTCCTGTGATTCATGCCAGGTTGTCATATCTGCACCAAGCGCAACCTCCACAACTTCATCAAAGCCAAGCGCCTTGATTCCGCTGATGACCTGTCCACGCTTCGCGTAAATAAACTGTCCCGCGATTGCAGGTGCAACCGCCGCGTAGACCTTATAATTCTTGCCATGGTCACTGTCCTTGATCATGTTGATGACCTGTAATATGTATGATTTCTCATTGATGGCACCAAACGGACACTGATATACGCATGCGCCACACGCGATACATTTATCGTTATCAATCTTCGCTTCCTGATCCTCGTTCATCGTGATCGCGCCAATCTTACATGCCTGCTGGCATGGACGCTTAAAATCTGAAATGGCACTGTACGGACATGCCTTTGCACAGGCACCACACTCTTTACATTTCGACTTGTCGATATGGGCTTTCTGATGCTCATCAATCGTGATCGCACCAAACTTACACGCATCCGCACAGCGGTGTGCCAGACAGCCACGACAATGCTGTCCGACTTCATATCCGCCAACCGGACACTCATCGCAGGCGATCTCCATGACTTCAATGACATTGTCATTGTCCGGATTTCCGCCCATTGCCATCTTGACCTGTTCACTCACGATCGCGCGTTCCTTGAATACGCAGCAACGCATCGTTGGCTTCTTGCCCGGAATAATCTTCATTGGAATATCCAGGATTTCTTCGAGCAGTGTGCCATCCCATGCCATACGCGCAACTTCGCGCAACACTTCATAACGAAAATATTGGGTTCTGGTGTCAAATTTTCTCATATTCTTTGTAGAGAGCATTCTCTCCTTCTCCTAATTCTATGTCATATCTTAAAACATATATAATTATCTTAATATTTCTGATAATTTCTGTCAACGGAAACCACATATTTTTAAATATTTTTTAGTGAAGCTCTCCTTGTCCCTGTGAAAGCATCTCTTCTTTGACTTCATACAGTTTTTTCGACAGATCCACGTAATGGATATGTGGATTCGTAAATCGCTGTTCCTCCTCCCAGATCTGATGGTCAAGCTGTTCTGTCACATATGCTTTGATTGCATCAAGCTCCGGCTTGTCATAAACCAGCTTTCCATCGCGGAAGATCGGCACCTGCAGCTCCTTCACATCCACATTTTCAAACTTCATCTTCTTCCAAGGCTTCACCGGATCCACGTAGGCAAATGGTTCATCTCCGTTTACTTCCTCGTCGTACATCGTGATCAAATCAGCAAGCGCATATCCGGTCTCACGGCTGTAAATACGCCACAGCTTCTTTCTGCCCGGATTCGTGATCTTTTCAACGTTCTCAGAGATCTTGATCTTCGGCACAAATTCCCCGGCATCATTCTGCACAGCAGCAAGCTTGTAGACACCACCAAAGACCGGATCGGATTTCGACGTGATCATACGTTCTCCGACGCCGTAGGAATCAATGCTTGCGTTCTGCTTTTTCAGTGACTGCATCAGAAATTCATCGACACTGTTCGACACGACGATCTTGCAGTCCTTCATATCATGTGCATCGAGTGTCTTACGGATTTTCTTCGAGAAATATGCCAGATCACCGCTGTCAATGCGGACACCCTTCAGGCGTTTCCCGGCAGGCTCTAACACTTCCTTTGCGACACGGATGGCATTGACCAGACCGCTGTTTAAGATATCATAGGTATCGATCAGCAATGTACAGTTGTCCGGATAGACCTCTGCATATGCCTTAAACGCTTCGTATTCATTGTCAAAAAACTGAATCCAGCTATGTGCCATCGTACCGATTGCAGGTACGCCAAACCGTTCATCTGCCATGACCGTTGCTGTCGCAGCCGCGCCACCGATATAGGCTGCTCTTGCACCGAGAATCGCTGCATCACCACCATGTGCACGTCTCGCGCCAAACTCCATAACAACCGCACCACTCTCAGCCGCTGTCCGGCAGATGCGGGAGGCTTTTGTGGCAATCAGCGACTGGAAATTCATCGTAAGCAGCAGCATCGTCTCAATTAACTGTGCCTCGATCACCGGTGCCGTCACCGTGACAATCGGAGTATTTGGATAACAGATCGTGCCTTCCGGCAACGCATCAATATTTCCTGTAAACTTAAAATCAGCAAGATACTGCAGGAATCCTTCTGAGAACTCGCCCTTGCTCCGCAGGAATTCGATATCCTCCTTAGAAAAATGCATGTTCTCAATGTATTCGATCAACTGTTCCAATCCGGCAGACACAACAAATCCACCATTATCTGGATTCTTCCGGTAGAACATATCGAATACAACCATCTTATCTTTGAACCCTTTTTCAAAATACCCGTTGGACATTGTCAGCTCGTAATAATCCATCAGCATTGTCAGATTTCTCATAGAATAAACCTCTCTATTAAAAAACTGCTGCACCAAAGCGTTTGGTGCAACAGCCTTTGTTTTATTATTTCGTCTTAGTTATTAAATCCACGATAGATGATATCAGATCTCTTTGGTCCGTTGGAAACCATCGTGATCGGGAATCCGATCTGCTCTTCGATAAACTCGATATACTTACGACAGTTCTCTGGAAGATCCTCATACTTCTTAATTCCGCGGATATCCTGCTTCCATCCCGGAAGTACCTTATATACAGGTTTTGCTTTCTTTAACTTTGCAGTTGTAGGGAAGTCCGTTGTTACCTCTCCGTCAATGTCATAGCCGACACAAACCGGAATCTCATCGAGATAACCAAGTACATCCAATACGGTAAATGCAACATCAGTTGTTCCCTGAATCCGACAACCATACTTAGATGCGACACAGTCAAACCAACCCATACGTCTTGGACGTCCGGTTGTTGCACCAAACTCGCCTCCATCACCACCACGGCGGCGAAGCTCATCCGCTTCTTCTCCGAATATCTCACTGACAAATTCACCTGCTCCAACAGCGGATGAATATGCCTTACATACTGTTACGATCTGCTTGATCTCATATGGAGGAATACCTGCTCCAATCGCGCCATAAGCAGCCAGTGTGGAAGAAGATGTTACCATCGGATAGATACCGTGATCCGGATCCTTCATGGAACCAAGCTGTCCCTCTAAGAGGATATGCTTTCCTTCCTTGATTGCATTATACAAATAAGCAGATACATCACATACGAACGGAGCTACCATCTCCTTGTACTCCATCAATGTGTTGTACACTTCATCCACGGTCAGAAGCGGCTTCTTGTACAGATACTCTAACAATACGTTCTTCGATGCGATCACACGCTCGATCTTGTCGCGCAAGGCTGCCTCATCGTCAAACAGCTCACTTACCTGAAAACCAATCTTTGCATATTTATCTGAATAAAACGGTGCAATACCGGACTTTGTAGAGCCGAAAGACTTTCCTGCCAGTCTCTCTTCTTCATATGCATCAAATAATACATGATATGGCATTACCATCTGTGCACGATCCGATACGAGGATCTTTGGCATCGGAACGCCCTTGTCTGTAATTGACTTTACTTCATTGAACAACACCGGGATATTCAATGCAACACCATTTCCGATAATGCTGGTTGTATGGTCATAAAATACGCCGGAAGGAAGTGTATGCAATGCAAACTTTCCATAGTTATTCACGATTGTATGACCTGCATTTGCTCCACCCTGAAAACGCACGATAATATCTGCCTTCTCTGCGAGCATGTCTGTAATTTTACCTTTTCCTTCGTCACCCCAATTGGCGCCTACTACTGCCTGTACCATAGTCTAACCTGTTACCTCCGTTTTTATCACTTTGCAATTAATAGTGTATCGACCGCAGTCGACCTTTCTATTCTACTTTATTTTTACAATAAAATCAATATGCATCGACGATTACGCATCTTATACGTTAATCTCTGCCTTTACGCCGAGGATATCTTTGTTTGCATCGAGAATTGGCTGAATCTGCTCTGCCAGGAACTCGGCTGTCTGCTCCGGTGCACGACCAACAAAGTTCTTTGGATCAAGCAGAGCTTCGATCTCTTCGCGTGTCATGCCAAATGCAGAATCGCATGCGATCAGCTCTACCAGGTTATTCTCGTTTCCATACTTCTTCACCTGCTCACCCGCGATCATCGAATACTCACGGATCTTCTCATGCAGCTCCTGACGATTTCCGCCACGCTTTACGGCATCCATCATGATGTTCTCGGTTGCCATGAAAGGAATCTCCTTCATGAAATGCTGGTAGATCACCTTGTCATATACGACAAGTCCATCTACGACATTCAAGTACAGATCCAGAATACCATCGATGGCAAGGAATGCTTCCGGTACAGAAATTCGCTTGTTTGCAGAATCATCCAGTGTACGCTCAAACCACTGTGTACTTGCCACAATTGCCGGATTTAAAGCATCTGCCATCACATAGTCAGACAGGGATGCGATACGCTCACTACGCATAGGATTCCGCTTATATGCCATCGCTGACGAACCAATCTGGTTCTTCTCGAACGGCTCTTCTACTTCCTTCAGATGCTGAAGAAGACGGATATCGTTAGAGAACTTATGGGCTGACATCGCAATGCCGGAAAGTACATTTAAGACTCTCGCATCGACCTTTCTGGAATAGGTCTGTCCGGAAACCGGATAGCAGGCTGCAAATCCCATCTTCTCAGCAATCTTTCCATCGATTTTCTTCACGGTCTCATGGTCGCCCTCAAACAGCTCTAAGAAACTTGCCTGTGTACCGGTTGTTCCCTTACAGCCAAGCAGCTTCTGCTGTCCGATCATATATTCAAGGTCTGCTAAATCCAGCAGTAACTCCTGCATCCAGAGTGTCGCACGCTTACCAACTGTCGTTGGCTGTGCAGGCTGGAAATGTGTAAATGCCAGAGTCGGAAGATCCTTATAGGTATCTGCAAACTTTGCAAGCTCATTGATGACATTGATCAGCTTTGTACGAACGAGCTTCATTGCCTCTGTCATAATGATGACATCTGTGTTATCGCCAACATAACAGCTTGTTGCACCCAGATGGATGATACCTGCTGCCTTCGGACACTGCTGTCCATATGCATACACATGACTCATAACGTCATGACGCACGAGCTTCTCACGCTCTCTTGCCACATCGTAGTTGATATCCTCTACATGGCTTTTCAGTTCTTCGATCTGCTCGTCTGTGATACGTGGGTTGCCATCGGCATCTTTTAGTCCAAGCTCCTTTTCGGTCTCAGCAAGTGCGATCCATAATTTTCTCCATGTCTTGAACTTCATGTCCGGGGAGAAGATATACTGCATCTCCTTGCTTGCGTATCTCTCTGAAAGTGGGCTTACATACTTGTCTCTGCTCATAAAAACCTCCAAATTTATATATTTTCCTCATATGTTCTTCTATTATACACCTTATGCGTCATATTCGCCACGAATATCTTCTTTTGGTGGATCAATTGGCCATTTTCCTGTGAAACAGCCCTGACAGAACTGTCTGCCGCCGGTCAGTTCTGGCAGCCGTTCCAGCTTCAGATAGCCAAGGGAATCCGCACCGATGATCTGACGGATTTCCTCAATGGTACGGTTGTATGCGATCAACTGGTCACTGTCCGGCACATCCGTTCCGAAATAACACGGATACAGGAATGGTGGAGATGAAATCCGCACATGGACTTCCTTCGCACCGGCTTCCTTCAGCATACTGACGATCCGGTCACTCGTCGTTCCACGCACGATGGAATCATCGATCATGATCACACGTTTTCCTGCAACTGCATCCTTTAACACGTTTAACTTCACGCGCACACTGGATTCACGCTGACTCTGCTTCGGCTTGATAAAGGTTCGTCCAACATAGCCATTTTTTACGAAAGCAGTTCCGTATGGAATACCGGACTCGAGCGAATAACCAAGTGCAGCTGCATTTCCGGATTCCGGTACGCCAACGACCAAATCCGCGTCCACCGGGCTGTCCTTTGCGAGACATCTTCCGGCAATGATACGCGACTGATATACACTCATCCCATCAATCACACTATCCGGTCTTGCAAAATAAATATATTCAAACACACATCTGCCGTGTTCCTTCTGGCACAGCTCTCTGTGACTTTCAATCCCTTTTTCCGGTGATATAACAACCATCTCACCCGGTTCCACATCCCGAACAAATTCTGCACCGATTGTATCAAGTGCGCAGCTTTCCGATGCAAGCACGTACGCATTGTCGCGTTTTCCGATGCAGAGTGGACGGAACCCAAACGGATCACGGGCACCGATCAGTTTTCTCGGACTCATGACAATCAGGGAATAGGAACCGACCAGCTTCTTCATGGCATTTTGAACTGCTTCCTCTGCCGAAGATGTCTTTACACGTTCCCTGGCAATATGATATGCGATCACCTCGGAGTCGATCGTCGTCTGGAAGATTGCACCATCATGTGCGAGTTCTCTTCGAAGCTCCGGTGCATTGACGAGATTCCCGTTATGTGCCAGGGCAAGGGTACCCTTGATATAATTCAGTACAAGCGGCTGTGCATTCTCTCTGGTACTCGCACCGGCTGTTGAATATCGTACATGACCAACTCCGATATTGCCTTTGAGCTTATCTAAGTCTTCCTGCGTGAAGACTTCATTTACAAGTCCCATACCTTTGGAAGAAAGGACCTTGCCCTTTGGTCCTTCGGTATCCGATACTGCAATACCACAGCTCTCCTGTCCCCGGTGCTGCAAAGCGAACAACCCGTAGTAAATCGTTCTAGCCACATCGTGTCCGTCAAAATCATACATGCCGAAGACTCCACATTCTTCGTGCAGGCCATCATCCTGATAGTGTTCCATTACATCACTCATATCGCACGTTCCTCTCATTATAATCATATTATCTGCATATTGCTTCTTTTTTTGATATTTTTTTCAAACCTTGCTTATTATAACCCAGATAACTTAAAGTATCAAACAGTTTATGTGTTTTTTTCGAGTTTTCGTGAATTTATATAGCGTTTCACTTGTTTTTTTGATATAATAGTGCCAATCTAATAAAAATTCCAAGCTGGAGGGTTCGTATGCAGGAAAAAAGAAAGAACGTCAGACTTCCAATCAAACTCAAATTGGAAGTTTCTAATTTATTTAAGCAGGATGGTGTAAAAATCGAAAATCTTGATGCCGAAATCGAGGTCTTCGATATATCCAAAGCTGGTATCGGCTTTATGTCCCTGTCCAAGCTTCCGGTCAATTATTATTTCAATGCAACGATTGAATTCGAGAACCGGGAAGAAGTAATCTTATCCGTTGTGAAGATTCTGTATGTAACACCAATTGGCAACGCTGGCTATCGTTATGGCTGTGAGTTCGTCGGTCTGCCGTCTATGTACGATTACATATTTGAGGAGTATGCGCAGAACCTGTAAGTATTCCAATTCCGTTATATAGAAAAAAAAGAACTGTACACGCATTTTCGTGAACAGTTCTTTTTTTATTCTGTTTCCTCAACCGGGGGATTCACCGACTCTGGTGGCTGATATTCTTCAAACACCAGTTCTTCGCCTCTGTGGAACGCTTCTGTACTGTCCTTCTTAAACAGGACAATCAACGTCTGGAACAATAGCTTGATATCCAGCCAGAAGCTGTATTCTTCAATATACGTCAGATCTAAGATCAGCTTATCCTTCGGGGATGTATTATACTTTCCGGCAATCTGCGCATGTCCGGTGATACCTGCTTTCACACGCAGGCGGTACTCGAACTCTGGCAGAACCGATGTATAGTTAAAGACATTTGCCAGCATCTCCGGTCTTGGTCCAACGACACTCATATCCCCCTTTAATACATTGAAAAACTGTGGGATCTCATCCAGCCGGTATTTCCGCAGGAATTTTCCGACACGCGTCACACGCTCATCATCTTCCACCACAGAATAATTCTCTACATTCTCCCGCATTGTGCGGAACTTGTATACAGAGAAGATCTTTCCGTCCCGCGTCGCACGGTTCTGCTTAAAAATGAGGCTTCCGTGGTCATCGAGTTTGATCATAATGCTGACAACCAGCATAATCGGCGAGGTAAGGAGCAACGCAATCACAGAGATTACAATATCCATCGCCCGCTTGATAAACCGCTGCTCCAGAGTCAGCCCCTTGGAATAATTACAGTATACCGATACGTCGTCTAAGATAAAATGCTTCGCACTCTTCTCGATCACATCATGCATATCCGGGTTGAAATACACATTCTTCATATTCTGGTAACAGTACTCTAAGATCTTTGTCCGATCCTGCACCGGAACGTCATAGATAAATATCGTATCATGCTCCAGAATGTATTGCTTGAGGTTTGCGTCCCGATAGTCCGCTACCTTGTTTACCTTGTATTGCAGCTTGTATTTTAAAACGCCGCGCACAATCTCATTTAAGCTCTGCTGGGAAGATGTAATGATAATACAATCCTCCGGCTGATAGATCTTAAAATACAAATGATTGCCACCATACACGAAAATCAGGATCGTCACAAACTGGATTGCAATAATCGGCAAAAGCAGATATGGCTGTTCCAGCTTGAAGCTCTGGTTTTTCATCTGGTTTGTATTCATAATCGACAGAACGATCACAGAGATCACATCTGTAAATACCTGATTCAAAAACAGGGACAGCACGATCGGTTTACTCTTTCGTTTTCCTATGTCGTAATGTCCATAGATCGTCGAAAACATATAATGCATTACTACATACGCTGCGATTGTAATACCGGATGTTCGCGACAGATTCCACAGCTGCCAGTTTGATTTCGCATAAATTCCATACAATACAAAGAACAATATCAAATTCAAAATCACCTTGAGAAGAAATACAAGTGAAGTCTCAAGTTTTCTGGTATTATTCATTCTATATCCTTACTGTACTTCGTATCCTTTGCTTCGGATAACATCGACTACCGCATCTACATGTTCTTTACAGATTTCATCGGTCTTGGCTTCCACCATCACACGGATCAGTGGCTCTGTACCACTCTGACGAAGCAGGATTCTTCCATCATCTCCAAGTGCTTCCTCCACCTTCTTTGCGGCTGCAAGTACATCTGCGTCTTCCATAACTTCTTTCTTACTTGTAACTTTAACATTCACCAGAAGCTGTGGGTAGATCGTCAGTCCGCGTGTCAGTTCAGAAAGCGGCATCTTCTCTTCCACCATTGCTTCCATGATCTTCAGGGATGTCAGAACGCCATCACCCGTTCTTGCATTCTTCGAGAAAATGATATGTCCACTCTGCTCACCGCCGAGGATATATCCGTTCTCCATCATACACTCATAGACATATTTGTCTCCGACTGCAGTCTTCTCATAGCCGATTCCCTCTGCATCTAATGCCTTGTACAGACCAAGGTTTGACATGACGGTTGTCACGACTTTGTTATTGTTCAGTCTGCCACGGTCACGCAGATACTTGCCACAGATGTAGATGATCGCATCGCCATCCACCAGATTCCCCTTCTCATCGACAGCCAGACAACGGTCTGCATCGCCATCATAAGCAAATCCTGCATCTAAATTATTCTCTACAACAAACTTCTGCAGTCCCTCAATATGGGTAGAACCACAGTTCGTATTGATATTCGTACCATCCGGTGTGTTATTGATGACATATGTCTTCGCACCAAGTGCATCGAACACTGCCTTCGCAACCGTCGAAGATGCACCGTTTGCACAGTCGAGTCCGACACGCAGATTCTTGAATGCACGTGTTGGGAGTGTCATCAGATAACCGATATAACGGTTTCTACCCATCGAATAATCCGTCGTCCGTCCAATCTTTTCTTTCGTTGCAAATGGAATCTCCGGTACCAGTCCATCGATATAATCCTCAATCAACTTTTCAACAGCCGCATCCATCTTTGCACCGTGACTGTTAATGATCTTGATTCCGTTATCATAAAATGGGTTGTGGCTCGCAGAAATCATAATTCCACAGTCAAACTCATCGGCACGCACGATATAGGACACACTCGGTGTCGGTGTGACATGCATCAAAAATACATCCGCGCCACTCGCTGTCAGTCCGGCAACTAAGGAATACTCAAACATATAGCTCGAACGTCTCGTGTCTTTTCCGATGACGATTCGTGCCCGGTCATCCCCCTGCTTCTCCTTACCAAAATAATATCCGAGATATCTTCCGACCTTGTACGCATGTTCCACTGTCAGGTCAACATTTGCCTCACCGCGGAATCCGTCTGTTCCGAAATACTTTCCCATTATTTTCCCCTTTCAATTTAGCTGTCTAAATTTTATCTTCATCGTTTTATGCACGTGTGCATTATTCTTATTATATTCTTTTTTCTCTTACTTGTAAAGAATTGGCATAGCAAAGCGGTTCTCACTCTTTTTTATCCGGCTCTGTCTGTGCAGATTCCTCTGGATAATGCAGTGCATACCGGCTATACAGATCTTCAAGATCAATATCATCTTCCGTGTAAGCAGTCTCCTCGTCACGCTCTTCATCCATCGCGTCATCGTCATCACTCGGCTGGTTTGCCATCTCCTCAATGTTGATCTGCGGCAGCATAATATCAAGCGCCTGCTGCTGGTTTAAGATCTCCACATGCTTCAAACTTCCGCCAAACTCCCCATCGAGTGTCCATGCGATCTCCTGTTCTCCATCTACAACAACACGGGACGCCTTGCATTCAAAGAACATCTCATTTCCCTCAACTTCATTTTGCAGAAGTCCACGGATGATCTGCTGCATCTCCGCCGGTGTTGATGGCATCTTGATAAAGAGGCAGTCAAATTTTCCGTCATCCAACACGACATGCTTGGCTCCTCGCAGCTTGAATCCGCCAACCGAAAGCGTATTGGTCACCATACCATACAGATATTTTCCAGTGATGACCTTCTCGTCAAACTGTGCCGTCAGATTAAAGCCTTTATAATTTCCGATATTTTTAATTCCTTCAATAATATATGCCGAATGTCCGATTGCCTTCTTCAGGGACTGATTCGTATTATATGACACATCGGTGAAAATACCGAATGCCGCAATGTAGATAAACGACTTGTCCGCGAACTGTCCGACATCAACCTTCGTACATTTTCCATTTACAATCTGATTTGCCGCTTCAATGGGTTTTCTTGAGATACGAAGGCTTCGTGCGAAATCGTTTGTCGTTCCAACCGGGATATAACCAAGCGGCACTTTTTTGTGTCCCATCTTGGAGTATCCGCAGACCGTGTTATCGAGCGTTCCATCGCCACCTGCGCACACGATCAGATCGTAATCTTCGCCGTCGACACGCACCTTGCGTTCTGCATCCTCCGGTCCCTGTGTCGGATACGTCACGACCTCGTATCCAGCCTGTGAAAATACCATGATAATCTCAAACAAATCATTTCTTATCGCCGTTCGTCCGGCTTTCGGATTGATAATAAATAACAAGCGTTTCATGGCTTCCCTCCATTATCCTTTATCGTCTAGCAAGATATGCATCCAAGCCTTTTTTCCGCAGCTTACATGCAGGGCAGTTGCCACAGCCATCGCCCTTGATGCCATTATAACATGTTAATGTCATATTGCGAACCAGATCAAATCCACCGAGCTTATCGGCAAGCTCCCATGTCTCTTCCTTGTCAATCCACATAAGCGGTGTGATAATGTCAAATTCATAATCCATTGCCAGATTTAAAGATACATTTAAGGACTTGATAAACTCATCTCTGCAATCTGGATAACCAGAGAAATCACTCTGAGATACACCCGTCAGGATATCCGTGACACCCTTCTGCTTTGCGAATACCGCTGCAAATGTCAAAAACAGCATATTTCTTCCATCGACAAATGTATTTGGTGTACCCTCTGCCGGTGCATCGCTGTCCACCTTCATATCATCACGAGTCAGAGAATTCGGTGCGAGCTGATTTAACAATGTCATATCCATGATTGTCTGCTCCACATCCAGCTTCTCACAGATTTCCTTCGCTGCATCAAGCTCTGCCACATGTCTCTGGTGATAATCAAACGATACGGCATACACCTTCTTATAATGTTTCTTCGCATACAGCAGACAGGTTGTGCTGTCCTGTCCTCCACTAAATACAACAACGGCTGCTTCTTTGTTCTTCTTATGCTGCATAATAATCACTCCTTCTTATCCTCTGTTTTCATCTTCTATGTTCAGCTCTTATTTCAGTAACATCATCAGTTTGTTCTGCAATGTCTCATTCTTCTCGAACTCACCGGTGAATGTCGTCGTGAACGTCTTTGCACTTGCGTTCCGGATACCTCTGGCTGTCATACAGCTATGGCTTCCCTCGATCACGACTGCCACATCCTCACTTCCAGTCACCTTACTTATAATATATGCGATATCGGTACCGATTCTTTCCTGCAACTGTAAGCGTTTTGCGACCATATCTGCAATCCGTGCAATCTTGCTAAGTCCGAGCACTTTTCCCTTCGGAATATAAGCGACTGATACATGCATGTCATACATCAGTGCCATATGGTGCTCACAATAACTGAACACCTCGATATCCTTGACTAATACCATGTCACTCGTATCCTTGCCCGGACGCTCGAACGATTTGTTGAACATCTCTGCAATCTCATCGTTCGTATAGTTCATTCCTTCAAATACTTCCTCATACATGCGGGCAACACGGTCGGGTGTTTCCTTTAATCCTTCCCGGTCGGGATCATCGCCAAGGGCAACTAAAATCCCGCGGATATGTTCTTTGATTGCTTCTTTATCGATTGCCATCTTATACTCCTTTTTTCTCCGGATCCCAGATGTATTTGTGCATCTGTAGCTGTAACCGGACATCCTTCATGTTTTCCTGTATCATGTACTCTACGATCTGTGCCGGTGTGATCGCTGAAAATGCGGAACTCAAATATACGGTTGCCTTCGCACACAGATCATATGTCTCAATGATCTTCTTCGCCGTTTCCAGATCTCTTATCGACGAAACAACGAATTTCACTGCATCCTGCGGTTTTAACCATGCGTAATTTTCTGTGAGCATAAACTGCTCCATCCCACTGTCTGGAAGCTTATAGTCAAGCGTCATGCAGACATTCTCCGGGCGTGCATCGTATCCGGCAATATCCACGCTTCCGTTCGTCTCGATCTCTACGCGCAGGGCTTTATCCGCTGACAGAAGTGTGATCAACCATTCAATTTCCGGCTGGATCAACGGCTCTCCGCCCGTCAGCGTCACATTTTTCACGCCACAGGATTTGATATACGCATAGATTTCTTCCGCACTCATACTCTTGTATGGCACCTGCGGTTCATTCGCCCATTTCGTATCACAGTATCCACAGGCAAGATTACATCCGGCAAACCGGATAAAGCATGCAAGCTCTCCAGCATGGGTTGCCTCGCCGTTGATACTGACAAACGTTTCTACTACTTTATACTTTCCCATATTACTCCATATATGCGGCACAGTTATTTGGTGTCTCATACACCGTTGCCTTTAAGACATGATAGCCTTTTCCTTTCATCTCGTCATAGAAGAACTTTGCAAAGTTCTCTGCAGTCGGTCGGAACATCACTTCTACAACCTTGAAATGCTCTTCTTCGAGCACATCCAGCGTTCTGCGTTTCAGACTTCCAATCTCCACGATCAGACAATGGTCGAGTGCATCTGCGATGTTCTTCAGATCTGTTTTTAATTTGGAGAAATCCACGATCATACCACGGTTATTTCCTCCCATCTCCAGACTGTTGCTTCCTACCTCGATTTCCACTGTCCAGTGATGTCCATGAATGTTTGAACATTTTCCCTCATAGCCTGCCAGAAAATGTGCACTGTCAAAGCTGGCATTTGTCTTTAATGTATACATACGAAAACTCCCTTCATATAGAGCAAGATGCACTCTGCGCATCTTGCTCTGATTAGTGGTCGTCAAATGCATCGCATAAATGCGTGCATTTTCCTCGTCACCATAACAAAAAATGCGGGCGCACAAAGCACCCGCAACATAAATTCTTTCATTTATGGTTTGCCCTAGTTTTGTTTAACGGCAGGATGGTGCGAATGAACTGCCGCGCGTATTCTCAACGCGTCTATGTTATTAAATATTCAAAAACTTCTTTACTTCTGCAAGCATGTCTTCCTTGTCGCAGACGATATCGTGACGAACCTCTGCCTGACGGATGTCTTCGATTGCCTGTGGTACCTTCACGCCAGAAAGCTTATTCAGCTCATCGACAAGTTCGAAATCAGACTGCTTGTCATATGCACTGTCAATTGCATTCATAACGCTTCTCGTAAACTTGTATGGGCTTGCAGTACTTGCGATCACAGTTGGTGTTGTATCACCAGTCTCCTTCACATACTTGTCATATACCGATGCTGCTACGGCTGTATGTGTATCCATAATGTACTGATCAGACTCATATACACGCTTGATCGTAGCGGCTGTCTCTGCCTCAGATGCATAATTTCCGTAGAAGTCTGCCAACTGCTTCTTCATATCGTCTGTGATCGTATAAGCACCCTCGCCATTTAATGCCTGCATCAAAGCCTTGTTCTTCTCTGCATCATTGCCTGCGATACGGTAGATCAGACGCTCCAGATTGCTGGAGATCAGAATATCCATAGAAGGAGAAGTTGTTAAGATGAACTCTCTCTTTCTGTCGTATGTACCTGTACGGAAGAAATCGTACAGAACCTTATTCTCATTCGATGCACAGATAAACTTGTTGATTGGAAGTCCCATCTGCTTTGCATAGAAAGCAGCTAAGATATTTCCAAAGTTTCCGGTTGGAACAACGACATTGATCTTGTCGCCGGCCTTGATCTCTCCATTTGCAACGAGTCTTGTATATGCATATACATAATATGCCATCTGTGGTACAAGACGTCCGATATTGATGGAGTTTGCAGAAGAGAACTGATATCCCTTGGATGCCAGATACTCGTTCAACTCCTTGTCAGAGAACATCTTCTTGACGCCTGTCTGTGCGTCATCAAAATTACCTGTGATACCGATGACACATGTATTATCACCCTTCTGGGTTACCATCTGTTTTTCCTGAATTGGGCTTACACCATGCTTTGGATAAAATACGATGATTTTCGTTCCCGGTACATCTGCAAATCCTGCAAGTGCAGCCTTACCTGTATCACCGGAAGTAGCAGTCAGAATCACGATCTCATTCTTCACATCGTTCTTCTTTGCTGAGGTTGTCAGCAGATATGGAAGAATGGAAAGTGCCATATCCTTAAACGCGATTGTTGCGCCATGGAACAGTTCCAGATAATACCTGTCTCTTATACACATCTCCGAGCCCACGAGACGGACTCCTATCTCGTATGCCGTCTTCTGCTTGAAAAAAAAAAAAAACACATACCCAAGAAACGGACAGAAGTGTATACTAACCTATGAAAATTAAACGAACAAAGAAATCAGAAAAATAACAGCTACAACTAAATAATGCTGAACAAAAAAACAACAAGAACAA
>OJJE01000264.1_pt1 | contig 19736 bp, 19 predicted proteins | sample 1596091 | NCBI WGS metagenome assembly OJJE01 (sample SAMEA4350129, study PRJEB24818) | metagenome | biome: human; feature: gut; material: faeces | place: Denmark | collected 2013-09 | reverse complement strand
TGTTGCTCTCGCTTGGATCTTCTTCGATTGTAAGTGCTTGGACGGCATACGAGGTAGGAGTGCTTTTTTTTTTTTTTTTTTCAAGCAGAAGACGGCATACGAGATAGGAGTCCGTCTCGTGGGCTCGGAGATGTGTATAAGAGACAGGTTCAAATGGATACATACATTGTTTTCTGGTTGGCAGCCACCGTAGTTTTTGTTTTAGTTGAGCTTATGACAGTCGGGCTCACATCCATATGGTTTGCGGCAGGCTCATTTGTAGCGTTTATAATCGCACTGCTTGGCGGCAATGTCGTGGTTCAGGGAATTGCATTTATACTCGTTTCAGTCGTGCTTTTAGCTCTCACAAAGCCATGGGCCGGGAAGTACATCAATTCCAGGACAGTGAAGACAAACGTGGACAGTCTGGTCGGAGAAAGAGCTGTGCTCACCGAGGATGCTGACAGCATGAAGCAGACGGGAAAAGCCGTTGTAAACGGTCAGGAGTGGACAGTCAGACCGCAGGACGAGACCCAGGTCATAAGAAAAGGCGAGCTTATCGAGGTAGTGAAGATAAGCGGAGTAAAACTAATTGTAAAAAGGGCAAAGGAGGCTTAACCGGAAATGGAAGGATTAATAGCACTTGCAGTGTTACTCGTAATCGTACTTATAGTACTGGTAAACTGCATCAAAATCGTGCCACAGGCACACGCAATGGTAATTGAGCGTTTGGGAGGATATCTCACCACATGGAGCGTAGGACTTCACCTCAAGGTGCCATTTATCGACAGAATAGCAAAGAAAGTCATCTTAAAGGAGCAGGTGGTAGATTTCCCACCACAGCCTGTAATCACAAAGGATAATGTAACAATGCAGATAGACACTGTAGTATATTTCCAGATTACAGATCCAAAGCTCTACGCATACGGAGTAGAGAATCCAATCATGGCAATTGAGAACCTCACAGCCACAACACTTCGTAACATCATCGGAGACTTAGAGCTTGATGAGACACTTACCAGCCGTGAGACAATCAACACCAAGATGCGCGCAACACTCGATGTGGCAACAGATCCATGGGGCATCAAGGTAAACCGTGTCGAGCTCAAGAACATCATACCTCCAAAGGCCATCCAGGATGCCATGGAGAAGCAGATGAAGGCAGAGCGTGAGAGACGAGAGGCAATTCTTCGTGCAGAGGGTGAGAAAAAATCAACAATCCTTGTTGCAGAGGGAAATAAAGAGTCAGTCATCCTCGATGCCGAGGCTGAAAAGCAGGCAGCCATCCTTCGCGCAGAGGCAAAGAAGGAGGCAACAATCCAGGAGGCAGCAGGTCAGGCAGAGGCTATCCTCAAGATACAGCAGGCCAATGCAGACGGACTTCGCATGTTGAAGGAGGCAAATCCGGATAACGCAGTACTCCAGATAAAGAGCTTAGAGGCATTTGCTAAGGCAGCAGACGGCAAGGCTACAAAGATAATCATCCCATCAGAGATTCAGGGGATTGCAGGTCTTACAAAGTCAATTGCAGAGATAGCTGCGGATAAGATTGAGAAGTAATTATATTTAATCAAAATGAATACCGGAAGATGAGAGCACACAAAAAGCATCGCATGTATCGTATCAGATATATGCGGTGCTTTTTAGACTGCACAGAATTGTATTAAGATTCTCTCTGCTACACAGAAATGCCATATATTCCTCATAATCATAACTACGGTTCACACCTAACAGTGTGAACAGCAACGATTTGAGTATAACTGATAAATATAGTACTAGGAATAATCCCCACAAAGTGGTATACTCTCTAGTAGGTATATCAATCGATGCGGGCTGCACAAAGGTGTGGCCGGTAACTATTAATTTGTAGTACATTCTCGAAACCGCAACCGTTGCACCGGCAGCATCAGCGCAACGCACCGGGGATAAGGAGAGTAAAATGAAGAAAAAAATAAAATTCAAGGGCAGGCTGAAAAGCTACATGTGCTGGCCGCTATATCTGACGTTTGTGTGGATATGTGCTGACGGAATAGCACTGCGCTATGACAGAAGGCTTGGCTATGGCATGGTAGGCTTTACAGTGTTTTACTTTGCGCTCGTGCTGTTTTTGTATGTCAGAAGCAAGTCAGTCGTTGCAAATGAGCTGATAAGCTTTGCAACACAGTATTCATCGGTGCAGAAGAGGCTGCTTAATGAGTTTGAGGTGCCGTATGCCCTGCTTGAATACTCCGGCAAGATACTATGGGTAAATGACAAATTCGCAGAGCTAATGGGTGTGGATAAAAAATATCACAAATCCATCACGACACTTTTTCCGACAGTGACCAGAGAGCTTCTCACCAAGAGTGATGCGCCGACAGACTTCAAGATAGTAAATGAGGAGGAGGACAGCATAGTCCGTCTGTCCGTCAAGCGAATATATTTCAACTCTATCGCAGAGGAAAATGAGATAATCGACACAAATGAAGCAGACCAGTTTTTGACGGCGCTGTACGTATTTGATGAGTCGGAGCTTTATCACTGCAAGAAGGAAATCACAGAGCAGAAGCAGGTCTCAGCGCTTGTGTATATCGATAACTATGATGAGGCACTTGACAGCATAGAGGACGTAAAGAGGTCACTGCTCGTTGCACTTATCGACAGGCGTGTAAACCAGTATTTTGCCAAGTATGACGGACTTGTCAGAAAGATAGAAAACGACAAATACTTCGTGGTGTTCAAGTACAAGTACCTTGACAGCATGAAGGAGGACAAGTTCAAGGTGCTCGACGAGGTCAAGGCTATAAAGGTCGGCAACGAGATGGCGGTCACACTCAGTATCGGAATCGGTATAAAGAGCGATAAGTATAATGAAAACTACGTATATGCGCGAAATGCCATAGACTTAGCCCTCGGACGAGGCGGTGATCAGGTAGTTATAAAGGATCACGATGATATCCTGTATTTTGGCGGCAAGTCAAAGCAGGTGGAGAGCAAGACAAGGGTAAAGGCGAGAGTCAAGGCACAGGCGCTTCAGGAAATCATTGAGACCTGTGAGAACGTGCTTATCATGGGACACAGCATCACAGATGTAGACTCGCTTGGAGCAGGCATAGGTATATACTGTGCAGCCAAGAATCTCGACAAAAAGGCACAGATAGTCATAAATGATCCGACAAGCTCAGTAAGACCTCTTATGGAGACATTTTCAGAGGCAAAGGGCTACCCGGCAGATATGTTTATAAACAGCGAAGAAGCTCTTGAAATGGTGAGCAAGGATACTCTTGTCATGGTGGTGGACACCAACAGACCAAGCTACACAGAGTGTCCTGAACTCCTCAGAAAGACAGGAAAGATAGTCGTATTTGACCACCACAGACAAAGCAGCGAGATAATAGAGAATCCTATACTCTCATATATCGAGCCGTATGCATCAAGTGCGTGTGAGATGGTTGCAGAGGTATTGCAGTACTTCAACGACGGAGTCAAGATCAATGCGACAGAGGCCGACTGCATCTACGCAGGAATCCTCATCGACACCAACAACTTTATGACAAAGACAGGCGTGCGTACATTTGAGGCTGCAGCCTTTTTGAAGCGCTCAGGCGCAGAGGTAACACGCGTCAGAAAGATGCTTAGAAATGACATGGCATGCTACAAGGCAAGAGCCGAGGCAGTGCGCCACGCGGAGGTATACAGGGGCTCGTTTGCCATATCGGTATGCCCTAGCGAGAATGTGGAGAGCCCGACAATCGTCGGTGCACAGGCAGCAAATGAGTTGCTCAACATAATAGGAATCAAGGCATCATTTGTGCTCACGGAGTACAATGACAAGATTTATATCAGCTCTCGTTCAATCGACGAGATAAATGTCCAGATAATCATGGAGAAGCTGGGCGGTGGCGGACACTTAAATGTGGCAGGCGCGCAGCTGACAGGCGTTACTATCGTGCAGGCAAAGCGCATGATACAGGATACACTGGACGAAATGCTAAAAGAAGGAGACATAGAAGAATGAAAGTAATCTTATTACAGGACGTAAAACCATTAGGCAAAAAAGGCGAGATAGTAAACGTAAGTGACGGCTACGCCAGAAACAATATCATACCTAAAAAGCTCGGAGTAGAGGCTACTCCAAAGAACCTAAATGACTTAAAGCTTCAGAACCAGCACGCTGACAAGGTAGCACAGGAAAACTACGAGAGTGCACTTGCGCTCGCAAAGGTCGTAGAGAGCACAAAGGTAGTAGTAAAGCTGCGCTCAGGAGAGGGCGGCAGGACCTTCGGCTCCATCTCCACCAAGGAGATTTCGGCTGCGGCAAAGGAGCAGCATGGCTTAGAGCTCGACAAGAAAAAGATGCAGCTTAACGAGTCAATCAAGGCACTTGGAAACTATGAGGTGCCTGTCAAGCTTCATCCAAAGGTAACAGCAAACCTTACAGTATCAGTAGTTGAAGGATAGGAGGAATCCCCTTGGAAGAAGCATTAATCAAACGAATAATGCCAAACAGCCTTGAGGCAGAGCAGTCCGTGGTCGGCTCCATGATTATGAGCAAGGATGCCATAGTGACCGCCAGCGAGATGCTCCTTAAGGAGGATTTTTATCATCAGCAGTACGGCATCATATTTGAGACCATGGTTGAGCTCTTTACAGAGGGGCAGCCTGTAGATCTCGTCACACTCCAGAACCGTTTAAAGGAGAAGGATGTGCCGCAGGAAATACAAAGTCTTGACTTTGTGAGAACTCTCGTCACCAGTGTGCCGACCTCTGCCAACATCAAGTACTATGCCAATATCGTAAAGGAAAATGCCATAAAGCGAAAGCTCATCCATGTGACAGAGGACATAGAGAACGAGTGCTACGCCGGCAAGGAATCGCTCGAGAGCGTGCTCGACAAGACAGAGCACGATGTATTTGAGTTGCTTTCCACAAGGCAGACAGGTGACTACGTGCCAATCCGTACTGTAGTCATGAATGCCCTCGAGAAAATCGAAAAAGCAGCACAGCAGGAGGGCACCGTAACAGGAATCCCGACAGGCTTCATAGACCTTGACTACAGGACAGCGGGACTTCAGCCGTCAGATCTCGTGCTCGTGGCAGCCCGTCCGTCAATGGGAAAGACAGCCTTCGTGCTCAACATAGCACAGCACGTGGCATTTCACGCACATCTGTGTACTGCCATATTCTCACTCGAGATGTCGAAGGAACAGCTCGTAAACCGTCTGTTCTCACTCGAATCAAAGGTAGATGCGCAGGCACTGCGTACAGGAAATCTGTCTGATGCCGACTGGGAAAAGCTGGTCGAGGGAGCCGGAATCATCGGAGACTCCGAGCTCATCATAGACGACACTCCGGGTATCAGCATATCCGAGCTTCGGAGTAAGTGCCGTAAATACAAGCTTGAGCACGACTTAAAGCTCGTCATTATCGATTACCTGCAGCTCATGACAGGCTCAGGACGAGGCTCAGAATCGCGTCAGCAGGAAATCTCAGACATATCACGTTCACTTAAGGCACTCGCCAGAGAGCTTTCAGTCCCTGTAGTGGCACTCTCACAGCTCTCACGAGCCGTAGAGCAGCGACCGGACCACAGGCCTATGCTTTCTGACCTTCGAGAGTCAGGAGCTATCGAGCAGGATGCCGACGTCGTTATGTTCATCTATCGTGATGACTATTACAACAAGGACACCGAGCTCAAGGGTATCTCAGAGATCATCATTGCTAAACAGCGTAACGGTCCAATCGGCACCGTAAACCTTGCATGGCTGCCTGAGTATACGAAGTTTGCAAATCTGGAGCATTAAGACTAAAACACAAAAAGAATAAAGAGACAATCCATCCCGGCTCACGTCATAGGATAAAGTTAAGTATCCTGATGTGCGCCGGGATTTTTCAGAATCTCTTTATACTTAAAAAGAGAAGAAAGCTATAAACTTTCCCGCAATTCATCCGATATATTCCTTAGAATAGGGTAAGAACAACAGTCAATTGCAACATATTTTCACACGGAGGTGTTAGAGATGGCAATAGAGGCAATCAAGGGTGCAGGAATGGTCTATCAGGGAAGTACATCAACTGCACAGATAAAGGAACAGGCACAGGGAAGGACAGAGGTGTCCAGTGCGGACAATCAGGTCGTGTCTGACAGCATCGCAAGGAATATTCAGGCGATGAATACGAAGGAGGCAAGCGGTGATTCAGCCGGTGATGCCGGAGCGCAGGGACAGGCGCAGGCAGGACAGCTCGACAAGGGCAATGCACAGCTTAAAAAGGCGGTGGATGATATCAACAAGAGCGCGTTGGCTGACCAGTCGGAGGCAGTGTTCGGTATCCATGAGAAGACTAACCGCGTGACAATAAAGATAGTTGATAAGAAGACAAAGGAAGTCATCAAGGAGTTTCCGCCGGAGAAGACGCTCGACATGATAGCGAAGGTCTGGGAGATGGCAGGACTCATGGTAGATGAGAAGAGATAGGAGGACACCATGGCAATCAGATTATCGGGAATGACATCAGGTCTGGATACAGATTCTATTGTAAAGGCAATGGTATCGTCATATACCACCAGAAAAGAGAAATATCAGAAGGCGCAGACTAAGCTTGAGTGGACACAGGATGCGTGGAAATCCCTTAATACCAAGGTGTACAGCTTGTACAGCAATATTTCAAATCTGCGATTTTCTACAGCATACAACTTAAAGAAGACATCAGTTTCGGATACTACCAAGGCCACAGTAAAGGCAGGCTCCGGTGCACCAAGCGGCACACAGTCGCTGAAAATCAAGCAGATGGCGAAGGCTGGATATATGACCGGAGCAGAAATTAAGGCAGACAGTGAGAAAACTACACTTGCCCAGCTCGGTTACACAGGTGGTGATGCCAAGCTTGAGGTAAAGATGGGCGACGAGACCAAGTCCATCACGCTCAGCGCATCATCAACCATGAACGACGTGGTAAAGGAACTCAGGAATGCGGGGCTTGATGCAAACTACGATTCAAGCTACAAGAGATTTTATATCAGCTCAAAAAAGACAGGTGTGGCAAATGATTTTACCATAACCGGCAGCAATATAGATGGAGCATCAGCACTTTATAGCCTGGGAATAGCATATGGTGGTGAAAAGACCACTACCGGTACTTATTCATCCAATCCATATGATGAGTATGCAGCTTTACATGGAGTTTCAGACGATGAGACCAGAGCCAAAATCGAGGCAGCTGTTACAAACTACAATAATCTGACAACAGATGCGGCGAAGATGAATGCGCAGAGCAAAAATCTTATGAATGCTGTAAATTATGGCTATTCATATGCCACACTTCAGGGCATTTATGAGAAGCTGGAAGCAAACAATGCAGGAGATAGTGATAAGCTGAAGCTGCTTGAGAAGCTTGGCTCATCTCGTGATGGCGCAGTGATTTCAAAGAATGGTGACAGCTATGATACATATACAAAGACCACACTGACCGATACAAATGGAAATACTCTCTATAAGTATATTGACAGCGACAACAATAGCCACTATATTGCAGCCGTTGCTGATAAGGACAAGGATACCACATCGTACTATGATGTGACAGAATCTACGAGGACAGCTTATACGGACGCTGATGGCAAGGAGCTTGAAGCAGTACCTACAGTAGTCGATGATACAACACTGAAAGTCGGTGATAAGACTTACAAAAAGGACGAGGCAGACGGCAAGTACTATCTGCAAAAGGAAGATGGCACAGCTGATAAAACTGATTCCATCACTGTTTCACAAAAGACCGAGTACACTATTGCGGCAGATGCCGTAAACAAGACAGGTATAGAGTCAGCTTCAGCTGCGTATGACACAATCATAAAGTCAATGGACGAAAAGACTAAAAGCTCATACGATGAGGCTCTTGCGTCAGTTCAGGCATTTGAGGCTTCAAAGGACGAAGTGCTCGGAAGCGATGACGAGTATTCGGTTGCCAGCCTCACAAAGGCTATTCAAAATGCTTATGCAGGCAAGGATAAGGATGGCGGCACAATCGCTGTTTCAGGAAAGAAAGCAGTAGAGCAGCTTTTAGCAGGAAACGGAAAAGAGACTGACGGCTTTGTAAATAAAGCCAACACTTTGGAGGAGGCCGCAGAGGCCAACACAAAAAAAGCAGCAGATAGCAATATTGTAAAGGAGCTTGCCTCAAAGCAGAAGGATTCGTCTGAGTATACACAGGCGCTAAACGACCTGCTTGACAGGGTAAACACTGCATACACGCTTCAGAATAAGGCACTTTTCAATTCACAGGTGAAGAAGGTTGCAGGACAGGATTCGGAGATTGAGCTGAACGGTGTAAAATATACAGGTGACAGCAACAGCTATTCAATCAATGGACTGACAATCGAGGCACTTGCTGAGACCGGTGATAGCGCTATAAGCATTACAACAAGCACAGATACACAGGGTGTATATGATAAGGTAAAGGATTTCCTGACAGAGTACAACAACATCATCAACGAGATGACGAAGCTATACAATGCTGATTCAGCAGGAAGCTACGAGCCGCTCACGGATGATGAGAAGGATCAGATGTCTGATAAAGAGATTGAGAAGTGGGAGACAAAGATTAAGGACTCTCTGCTTCGCAGGGATTCTACACTTGGCAGCGTAATGACAGCAATGCAGACAGCCATGATGTCATCAGTTGAGATAGGTGGCAAGAAGTACTCGCTCTCAAGCTTTGGAATCAGTACACTTGGATTTTTGAATGCAGCGGAGAATGAGCAGAATGCATATCACATTGATGGTGATGAGGATGACGCCAATACATCAGGCAAGACAGATAAGCTCATGGCAGCTATAAACGATGATCCGGATACGGTAATGCAGTTTATGCAGCAGCTTTCAACTAATCTGTATAGTGCAATCGGTGACAAGATGAAGTCTACAGATTTGAGCTCAGCATTTACCATCTACAATGACAAGCAGATGAAGACAGAGTACACTAACTACACCAAGACTATTAAGGAATGGGAGAAAAAAATCTCAGATCGTGAGGATTACTACTACAACAAGTTTACTCAGATGGAGTCAGCTATGACCAAGCTCAACAGCACACAGAGCTCAATTAGCAGCTACTTCTCATAAAAAGATACCAGGGAGGGTATATTATGTTACAAAATAAAGCATACGCAGCATATGCAAACAACAAAATCATGACTGCATCACCGGCAGAGCTTACACTCATGCTGTATGATGGTGCAATCAAATTTTGCAATATTGCAATCATGGCAGTGGAGAAGGAGGATATCCAGCAGGCTCACACAAACATCCGCAAGGTTGAGCGTATCATAGAAGAGTTCCAGTCCACACTTGATGACAAATATCCGGTATCAAAGGATTTTAACAATGTATATACATATCTTCACAGACGTCTTGTCGAGGCAAACATAAAGAAGGACAAGGAGATTCTTGAGGAGGTGCTTGAGCACCTGCGCACTATGCGTGACGCGTGGAAAGAGGTCATGCAGGCCACATGCAACGGAAATAAGCTGCATGTGTCATAGATAAATGTATCATAAATCACCGACAGGGATTATAGAGAGTTTTTAACTTAAACAAAACGCAGAGACAGCAGCATGAAGCTAGTTTGTTTGTGCGTTTTGTGCTATTATAGAGATGCTTATAGTTAAAACAATTGGAAATACAGGGAGAACACCATGGAACAGACATACATAGATATAATGATACAAAGCCTGGAGAAAAAGGAGCAGGTACTCGACCGGATAATAGAGCTTGATATCAAGCAGAAGAACCAGCTCGAGGATCCACAGCTCACACCTGACGACTTTGACGAGGTAGTTGAGGCAAAGAGCAGGCTCATCGACCAGCTCAATAATTTAGACTCAGGCTTTGAGAAACTTTTTGAACGTACAAAGGAAGAACTGAATGGTCACAAAGAGGACTACAAGGAGCAGATACGCACCATGCAGGAGCATATCCGCAGTATCACGGACAAGAGCGTAAAAATACAGAGTCAGGAGGCCCGTAACAAGGATCTCATGACTCTGAAATTTGCGTCCATAAAGAAGCAGGCCCGCGAGGTGCGTGTCGGCACGCAGGCCGCAAGCCGCTACTACAAGTCCATGTCAGGAACCGGATATATGGAGCCGCAGTTTATGGACAATAAAAAGTGAAAAGTTTAATTTAATATTTCACCTCAATATCCCCAAGCCCTGAGTCGATAACCAGGTGCTTTTTGGCATGCTCATTTACCTCATACTCATCATCATAGTCATTGCCGTTGATTGTGATATCGCCTGTACCTGAGTCCAGGTCCAGCATGTAGCCGTCAAGTGACTGTGAGGATGTCACAGTGATGTTACCTGTACCGCCGTCGATATCCATTTCGTCAAAGGCACAGTTTTCAAAGCTAAGGTTGCCGGTTCCGCCATCCACATCACATGTGGCGAAGCTGCAGTCTGTGACATATAAATCGCCTATGCCGGTGTCAAATTCAGCATCAGCTGCGGTCAGGGAATTAAGGTTTACCTCGCCTACGCCTGTATCAAAGGAGAGCTTGTTCAATGCTGCGCCCTCAGGAATGGTAACAGTGATTTCGCTCGTGGTGCTTCTTCTGTAGTTGGCTCCTTTGCTCTGTGATATTGTGAGGGTATCGCCGGAGCTCTTAATCTTTGGAACCAGTCGCTTGTTGCATTTGTATGAGACCGTATAGCTGTCACCGGTTTTCACGTTGATGTTCGATATGGTTGTATCAAATACCAGGTTTGAAAATTCATCGACTGAAAGCTCCTCTGTGCATACGTTTCCGAGAGACTTGTCTGAGCGCGGAATCAGATTGTCAAACAGGCCTAGGGCAAAGCCCCCGATATGGTAGAGACTCCCGGCGATGATGCAGACCACGGTAATTATTGTAATTATTATTAGATATATATTCTTTTTCATGACTTGTCTCCATTTCTGAATTATCTTGTTGCATAATTTGTTTTGTGATTATTCAAAATATGCTACACACATTTTTGACTGTCTTGGTTTCCATTAATTTCCATGTTTATCGCCGAGCAGGTTTTCCACCAGCGAATTGATGATTGCGGCTATTGGCCAGATAATCCATGTGATACCCCAATCAAAGGTAATAAAGCTCCAGCATAGATAAATGCATGTAACTGTTGACCAGTAGACTGACATGATTGCAGCCACAACAGGGTTTTCATAGTGCACCTTGCCATCGTGTGAATTGGCAAAATTACCGCCCATAGTCTGTGCTCCGTTCAGGGAAAGAAGCTTGTCAAAGCTTGATTTCTTCATGTTTGTAAACACTATCATGAATACACCGATTGCTATAAACACGAGCACGAGTCCGCCTGAAAGTGAGTCTGCGAAGGTGCTTTTGGTGTTCAGTGAGCTGATTATGATTGCCGGCACTGCGCAGAGTATGCAGAGCATGATACCCACTGTTAAAAGCATCGCATGTGTGGAGCGGTAGCTTTCCTTTCGCTCGATGACCCAGTTTGCTGTTTCAAAGTCTATGCAGTAAGGCTCTTTTTTCAGGTAGCTCCATTTAGATGAGAGAGAACCTGAGAAGATAAAGAAGCCGACTGCCACAGCGATACAAACGAACAGGAACGTGATGCCGATTGCATCAGATGCGTCCGGTGAAGCGAGTGAACGCGGAATGCATTCGCTGAATATCGGACCAAGGCTTGCGAGGATGCAAAGCAGCACTCCAAACGCTGTGAGATATGCTTGTTTTGCCGAATCCCTGAGGAATGCGACAGCAGTCTCGCGGGAGAGTGTTTTGGAAGCAGGCATTGCCTGACTGGGATCCACGAAGCTTTTGATGCCGAGTGAGTCGGCGAGCTCGTCAAGGTTTCCAAACTCTGATATGACGATTCCTATGGCCTCGTTATCGGATTTGCCCTCGGATATTAATTCGTTGTATTTATCCTCCATCATCTGACAGAGCTCATATTTGGCTTTTTGCACCTCGGGGGTATTCGGGAGGTGCGAAAACATATTTTCCAGATAATTCTTTATAGTTTCCATAAAATGTCTCCTTTAAAATCGTATAAATTTGCTTACTACATCAAGTGTCAGCTTCCATTCCTCGCATTTCATCCTGTAATATTCTCTGCCGGCATCGGTAATCTGATAGTAGGTCCGCCTTTTGCCGCTTGCATTGTCGCTCGAAGAGAATGATGTGATATAACCGTTTTTCTCAAGGCGGGTAAATGCAGAGTAGAGAGTTGTTTCTTTTATGACGTATTTTTCCTCGGATATTAGCCTTATCTGCTTTGAAATCTCGTAGCCGTAGGAAGGTCTGTCGAGGAGCAGGTAGAGTATGATGGTATCGTTGTATCCGCGGATGACATCGCTGCTTATATTGACCATTGTTCACCTCCTGTTTCAAGTGTTTATTTCATCATGATGATCATATTTTATTAATTTAAGACCAGAGTATGACTCAAATGACCATGAATCTGGAAACTCACTGAGACACACCAAATACACAGATGAAGGATTGTACATCAGTCGTTTTAAAATTATTCAATACTACGTGTAACGTACTACGAGTGTCATACTATGTCTGTCGTAGTAAACATATCACATGTTGTTTTTCGTGTCAACCGTGATTTTAAAAAGTTAGCCATTCCGTACAAAAATTAGCGGTAAAATACATTGACACAGCCCATGTCATTTGATATATTTTTTTAGAAGCAAAGGCGATTAATTAAATACACACTACCTCTGAGGGAGTAGTTCGCGTATTCTTAAATATACGTGGTTTGTCAACAGACCGGTCAATAGACCTGGCAAACATTAAAGAATGAGACTCAAGTATGCAGCACACAATAAAGCTATATAAGCCATAAATTATAGCTTTATAAGGTTTCGTGTCTGCATGCGAGGGTCTCATTTTTTCATATGCATATTGCAGAATTAATTGCAAAATCAGAGACAGCCCGGTACAAACGAAAATTAATCGCCGCACACTAGGCAAAAGGGAGAAAAATATGGTATTATTTATTGAAATCCTGCTCATAGGAGTAGGTCTGTCAATGGACGCCTTCGCAGTATCCATCTGCAAGGGACTTGGAATGACAAAGGTAAACAGAAAGCAGGCGCTGACAATCGGTCTGTATTTCGGAGGATTTCAGGCGCTTATGCCGTTTATCGGCTATATGCTGGGCATCCGGTTTGAGAAGTACATCACAAGCATTGACCACTGGATAGCATTCATTCTGCTGGGATTTATCGGTGGAAAGATGGTTTATGAGGCAGTGAAGGAAAAGGATGATGACTCTGTCGTGGAAAAAGACCTGGCGCTCAATCAGGGAGAGATGCTTCTGCTTGCAATTGCGACAAGCATCGATGCGCTTGCAGTCGGAATCATGTTTGCATTTACCTATGACAGCTTAAACATCTACTGGGCTATTGCAATCATCGGACTTACAACCTTCGTGCTCTCAATCATCGGAGTCATAGTCGGAAACTTTTTCGGCAATAAATATAAAAAGAAATCAGAGATAGCCGGAGGCATCATTCTCATACTCATAGGCGTGAAGATATTGCTTGAGCATCTGGGAATTATAAGCTTTTAAAAAATAAAAAAATGGAGGATTCAACATGGAAAATTTCATCAATAATGCACCGTTTATAGTGGTGCTGCTCTGCCTGATAGTGGGCTTTGTGTTTTTGGTAAAGGGCGCAGACCTGTTCGTGGAGGGCAGCTCAAGCGTGGCAAAGCGCTTCAAGGTGCCGTCACTTATCATTGGACTGACAATTGTTGCGATGGGAACTTCGCTTCCTGAAACAGCGGTCAGTGTGGCAGCATCCATAGCACACAACAATACGCTTGCAGTCAGCAACGTGACAGGCTCAAACATATTTAACCTCATGGTAGTAATCGGCGTGTGCGCTTTGATGACACCTATAGTGGTGGATGGAGCATCATTAAAAAGGGATTTCCCATTTTCGATGATATGTGCCATTTTACTTCTTGTCATGGGAACAATCGGCATGACACTCGGCAGAGTGGACGGAATAATACTGCTCGGCTGCTTTGCAGGATATATTTTCTACCTTATCAGACACACATTAAAGCAGAACAGGCAGTCATCAGATGAGGAGGTCGATGAGATACCTCTCATCTCAATGCCAAAAGCAGTGATTTTCATCCTAATCGGAGCTGTCGGCATCGCAGTAGGCGGAGATGTCGTAGTAGACAGTGCAAGCCGCATAGCGATTGACCTTGGAATGAGCCAGACACTCGTCGGACTGACCATCGTATCTATCGGAACATCACTTCCGGAGCTTGTGACATCAATAGTCGCAGCCAGAAAAAACGAGGTCGATATGGCACTCGGAAATGCCGTCGGCTCATGTATTTTCAACATACTCATGGTGCTCGGAATTGCATCAGCCATCAGCCCGATAGCATTCATACAGGAAAATATCATAGATATTATAGTGCTTGTGGTATTTTCACTCATCGTGTGGATTATGGCATGGACAAAACGTGAGATAAAAAGAGGCGAGGGTATTATCATGCTGCTAATGTATGCAGCATATACAGCGTATATTATTATACGATAGGGTAAAATACCTTTTGAACCTTTAATGCATAATATTACTTAGAAAATGTGCAGATACTTATTGAGTATCTGCATATTTTTTAGTCAAATATATGCATAAAGGAGGAAAGTATGCAACAAAATATGTCAATGCAAAATATATCAATAGTAAATAGAAAATTTCCCACAAATTTTACACAGCCATCTCAATATATTTTCAATTATTTGTTACGCTTATAAGTGCAGAAATAAAGATTACAAAACATGTACGAATATTTTTATGAAAAGCAGACTATAATTTATGATTAAGTAACAAAACAGGAGGCAATAATTTGACATACGATGAGATAAAAAAGAATAAGGAGGTCTGTGAATGTTTAAAGAAAGGGAATGAAAACCTTGGAGTATTGGGCTTTACAGACCATTCGGCAGCTCATTGCACAATGGTAGCCAAAAGAGCAGCATATATATTAAAGAAATTCGGTTACAGCGAATCTGATATTGAAATGGTAAAAATCGCGGGATTTATGCATGATATCGGAAATGTGGTAAACAGAAGCCGTCATGCGGAATATGGTGCAATACTGGCAAACGAGATACTCAAAGAAACAGATATGAGCCTGAAGGATAGGATAACGGTTGTGTCTGCGATAGGACATCATGATGAGTCAACCGGAGAGGCAACGGATCCTATTTCAGCAGCACTCATCATAGCAGATAAAACCGATGTGCGCAGAAACCGTGTAAGGAACAAGGCAAAAGAAAATTTTGATATACACGACAGGGTAAATTATGCAGTAACAGATGCAGCTCTTAAGATAAATATGGATAAAAAAGTCATAGCGCTTAATCTGCAGATTGATACGAAAATCTGCTCTATGTATGAGTATTTTGAAATTTTCCTGGGTCGAATGATGATGTGCCGTGGCGCAGCAGAGGTACTAGGTGCAACTTTTAAGCTTACGGCAAATGGTTCGAAGGTGTTGTAGAAAATCGGCTTAAAGTTGATGGGATATTGAAAATGAAAAAGATATGATAACCTGTTATGAAAAAGTTGAGAAAAAATATAAACATGATGTGATGACATATGGTTTTAAGTCGGGTAATGTTTCAGATAGGGCAAATACTGTAGACAGTGTGCTTAAGGTTTCATCAGAAAATGACAGTAATGAAAAAAATGATTTGATAAGTGTAACAGTAGACTAGGGTAAGGCTACATTTGAATTAATGGAAGATAATGTGGAGCTGACCGGATATATGTGCGCATGGGCAGATGAGAAAGAGCATGTAGATATAGTAAAAGGAGAAGAAATTGAGCTTTTGAGGATTAGTTATGGAATGGATCATGTTGAGGCTATAATGCCCGGGGCATCTATCGGAAACAACGAATATATGTACAGTTTATCGGTAAGGTTTGAATAGGGCACAACAATTAACTTCAAAGTAATTTACTTGAAAGTTAATTATTTGCAATAAACTTATTCTTGTTGACTTACAACAGTTGACAATTTAAAAGCCACATGCTACTCTAGAAATGTATGAGATAAAAGCGACGAAAAAGAGAGTACTTTTATGGCAGATTCACAGAGAAATCCCACACAGGCTGAGAGGGGATGACCTAAAGTAAGAGGAACATGGCTTTGGAGCAGCAGTATTGAACCATTGGCTAGATACTGACAGGAACCGCCTGTTATAGCGGAAAGAGGCGCAGCAGTGCCGGTATATGATGTCTGGTGAGTTTGATAGCTGCGTGAAGAGAAGTGGTACCACGATATAATCGTCTTCTTGGGAGTTTTCTCCTGAGGAGGCGTTTTGTTTTATTATTACGGCTTCGCACGTAATATATTGAATTGCCGGAGAGCATACAGTTGTTCTGAGGAATATACTGTATGTGATACGGCATTATAGAAGACTATATGTGCGAAGCATTAAAAACAGGAGGAAACTAAATTGGCAAACAAAGGTAAATATTACATGACAACAGCCATTGCGTACACATCAGGCAAGCCTCATATCGGAAACACATATGAGATCATCCTTGCAGACGCAATCGCCAGATACAAGAGAGCAGAGGGATACGACGTATATTTCCAGACAGGAACAGATGAGCACGGACAGAAAATCCAGGAAAAGGCTGAGGCAGCTGGAATTTCACCGAAGGAGTTTGTAGATCAGATTTCAGGTGAGGTAAAGAGAATCTGGGATATGGTAAATTCATCATATGACAATTTTGTCCGCACAACAGATGAGGATCATGAGAAATGTGTAAAGAAAATCTTCAAGAAGCTTTACGATCAGGGCGATATCTACAAAGGTTCATACGAGGGACTTTACTGTACACCATGTGAGTCATTCTGGACAGAGTCACAGCTCGTGGACGGAAAATGCCCGGACTGCGGACGTGAGGTACAGCCTGCGAAGGAGGAGGCATACTTCTTCAAGATGAGCAAATATGCAGACAGACTCATCGACTATATCAACACACACCCTGATTTCATCCAGCCGGTTTCAAGGAAAAACGAGATGATGAACAACTTCCTGCTTCCGGGACTTCAGGATCTTTGCGTATCGAGAACATCATTCAGCTGGGGAATTCCGGTAGATTTCGATCCAAAGCATGTAGTGTATGTATGGCTTGATGCCCTCACAAACTATATTACAAAAATCGGCTACGATCCTGACGGATCATCAGAGCTTTTCAAGAAAAACTGGCCTGCAGATCTGCACCTTATCGGAAAAGATATCGTGCGTTTCCACACTATTTACTGGCCTATTTTCCTTATGGCACTTGACCTTCCGCTTCCAAAGCAGGTATTCGGACACCCATGGCTGCTTCAGGGCGGTGACAAGATGAGTAAGTCAAAAGGAAATGTTATTTACGCAGACGATATGGTCAGACTTTTCGGCGTGGATGCCACACGTTACTTTGTGCTTCATGAGATGCCATTCGAGAACGACGGAATCATCACATGGGATCTTGTAATCGAGAGATTCAACTCAGACCTTGCAAACATACTTGGAAACCTCGTAAACAGAACAGTTTCCATGAGTAATAAATACTTTGACGGCATCGTAAAGAGCACAGGCGCAACAGGCGATGCAGATCAGACTGCCATTGACGCAGATCTTAAGGCTGTTGTTACCGGCACAAGAGATAAAGTGGCAAAGAAAATGGAAGGACTTCGTGTGGCAGATGCCATCACAGAGGTATTCGCACTTTTCCGCCGCTGCAACAAATACATCGACGAGACAACACCTTGGGTGCTTGCAAAGGACGAGGCACAGCAGGATCGTCTTGCTGAGGTGCTTTACAACCTCACAGAGTCTATCACAATCGGAGCAAGCCTGCTTCATTCATTCCTGCCGGAGACAGCAGAAAAGATTGTGGCACAGCTTAACACAACACTCCGTGAGTTCGATGACCTTGACAAATTTGGTCTTTATGAGAGCGGCACAAAGGTTACAGACAAACCTGAGATCCTCTTCGGCAGATTAAAGGCTGAGGATGTGATGCCTGAGGTAGAGAAAATTCAGGCGGTACAGAAAGCAGAGTTTGAGGCTGAGCAGGCTAAGCTTGCAGCAGTCGAGGGTAAGGCAGCATGTGGCTGTGGCGCAGGTGAAAATGCCGCAGATGGTGCAGACCTTGAGCCTATGGATGTGGAAGCAAAGGAAGAAATCACATTTGATGATTTCGAAAAGCTCCAGTTTCAGGTTGGTGAAATCGTAAAATGTGAGGCAGTTGCGAAGTCAAAGAAGCTTCTCTGCTCACAGGTAAGGATTGGAAACCAGACAAAGCAGATAGTATCAGGCATCAGAAAGTACTATTCTCCTGAGGAGATGGTAGGCAAGAAGGTAATGGTTCTCGTAAACTTAAAACCGGCTAAGCTCGCAGGTGTTTTATCAGAGGGAATGTTACTCTGTGCAGAGGATGCAGAGGGCAATCTTGCACTCCTGACACCGGAGAAACCAATGCCGGCAGGAGCACCTATCGAGTGATCCGGACGTAAGCGACAAGAAAGGAGTCTCATATGGAATATTTTGATATAGTGGACGAGCAGGGAAATCCAACAGGACAGACCGTAGAGCGCAAGCAGGCGCACAGAAACAATATACTTCATAGGACTGCGCATGTCTGGATAGTCAGACGCCGTGGAAATTCCATACAGATACTTTTGCAGAAAAGGTGCATGGAAAAAGACTCCTTTCCGGGCTGCTACGACATATCAAGTGCGGGACACATACCGGCCGGTGTGGACTATATACCGTCTGCGCTCAGAGAGCTTAGGGAGGAGCTGGGTCTGACAATAGAGCCCAAACAGCTTATCGATTGTGGACTGCACAGACACCATGCAGACGAGGTGTTTCACGGAGAAAGATTCCTGGACAACCAGATAAGCAAGGTGTTTCTTCTGTGGCTCGATGTGGACGAAGCGGACATCACCGTGCAGAAGGAGGAAATCGACTCTGTAAAGTGGTTTGACTACGCAGAGTGTAAGCAGGACGTGATAAACGGCACGATTCCAAACTGCATAGATGTGGCGGAGCTTGGGATGCTTGAGCCACACTTTGTGGAATGAAATTTTTGTGAAATCGTGTGGCGATGGCTCTATTCGAGCTATCATGAGAACATAAAAATATATTTTATGTTAAATCAAATTGGGAGGATACTATGAAATCAACAAAAGACTCTCTCTTAGAGGATATCAAGGCAGAATTTGCCGAGGTCAATGCCATGATGGAGGCGCTCGAAGCAAAGGAGCCGGAGGATGAGGCGAGTGAAGCCTATGACAAGTGGATTGAGGAGTGTGAGCAGCTCGCCATCGAGTCAGAATCACTCATGACACTTATAGATTACAAGATGACACAGGGACTGTAGAGGGATATCCTGTATATATTATACAAAAATAAACACTCGGATATAGATAAATTGCTATATCCGGGTGTTTTTTATAAAGAAAAACTTCAAAAAAATGAAATTAAATATATAAAAAATTGTACAAACCGTGTTATACTTTATACGTTACCTGTCTCTTATACACATCTGACGCTGCCGACGAAGAGGATAGTGTAGATCTCGGTGGTACCCGGACCATTCAAAAAAAAAAAAAAAAAATGGGAAAAGATAGTAAAAAGAGCGAGTAACGAATACATATAAGAGTGGAATCGACAGGAAGCGTAACCAATACGGAGTCGGAGGAAGCGCAGTAAAATGAGA
>OJJE01000255.1_pt1 | contig 20632 bp, 20 predicted proteins | sample 1596091 | NCBI WGS metagenome assembly OJJE01 (sample SAMEA4350129, study PRJEB24818) | metagenome | biome: human; feature: gut; material: faeces | place: Denmark | collected 2013-09 | reverse complement strand
GGATTCTAACTCCCTTAATTCTTTCAAAATATTAGTCCTGTATTCAAAACGTTCTTGTCCCTGGTATTTCCCGCCAAGGTTATTTACGGTCTCATCATTGTTCAGAATATTGATAATTTCATTTTTTTTTTTTTTCAAGCAGAAGACGGCATACGAGATAGGAGTCCGTCTCGTGGGCTCGGAGATGTGTATAAGAGACAGGCCCAACGGCGTGATTGTCCCTGAATATTATATTTTGGAATATCCTGACTGGGTGAACACCCTGGCGATAACCAAAGATAAAAAATTTGTGATGATTCGCCAGTATCGCCATGGCTCGCAAACCACCAATTATGAATTTTGCGGCGGCTGTGTTGACCCCGAAGATGAATCTCCGATGGCGGCGGCACAGCGGGAATTGTTTGAAGAAACCGGCTATGGCAACGGCACCTGGAAAATGAACATGAAAATGTCCACCAACCCCAGCACCAATGCCAACTGGACTTATAATTTCATTGCCGAAGATGTTGAACTGCTCGACAGCAAACAGCATCTAGACGGCGGCGAATGCCTGACCGTTCACTTGCTGACGCTGGATGAAATTAAACGGCTGCTTAAGGAAAACGGCATTATCCAGTCGTTGCACGCCTGTGCATTGTGGAAATACATTGCCGAAAACCATTTGCTTTGACAATTATGATGCAAAAGCCCCGGCCTTTTGGCGCGGGGCTCTTTTATAAAACGGAACCGTAAATATGAAAACAGCCAAATTTTTGCTTGTCTTTGCCGCCTGCGCAGTGCTTTATCGGGTCTTTGAACCCGTTTATCAGGCCGAAACCCCGTACAGCCGGAGCGAATTTGAACAGGTGTCGTCTTTTCTGCTTTACAAACGTCAGCACCTGGAAGCTTATGTCCGTTATTGTGCTCAGCAAAATTATCGCTTGGAAAAAATGCCCGCGGCGTTTGAACAGCAGCATGCCCGACAGATAAAGGCGGCGGATGATTTTGTCTTCCGTTTTCAGCCGCAGGAACGCCGGGCGTTTTATGCGGAGCTGAACCGGGTTTATGCCGAAATGGAACCGGAAATGCTGGATAAGCTCGAACAGTCTTATAATCAAAACCGCCAGATATATGAATCCGCCGGACAATCTTTCAGCCGTTATGAATTTTGCCAATGGCTGGATAACCATCCCGAAATCCTGTTTAAGGGAAAAACTGACAAAGAGTTTGATAATAACTGAAAACTGCCGCAGGGAATTTTCCCCGCGGCAGTGTCGGTTAACATATTCCGGTAGCCGTCTAAGTCAAAATACTGTTGCGGTCAACTTTCAGCCGGCGCCATTCCTCCAAGGCCGCCGCGTCGCCCTCGGCGCAAAATTCCAAATCTATCTTGATTTTACAGTCATAAAAGCTCGCCAGATAACTCAGCATTCCCCAGTGAATATAGGCCCTTCCGCTTTCAACATGGTCAAAATAATGGGGAGGAACATTGGTCTTCATCGCCAGTTCCTCCAGCGTAACCCCGTACATCATCCGCCGCTCATAGAGCTGCCGTCCCAGGCGGGTAAAGGTTTCATGATTGTTTTTCTTAACTTGTTTTCTTGTCAACATATTTCAACTCCGTTTTGTCTTAATATCTCTGCAAACTTCAACGAAAGTCAGGCAAAGATAATTTGGTTAAAACAAAACCCACCTTTGAAACTAAAGGTGGGGGAGTTAGAAACTGTAGAAGAACAGCCCAGGTTATTCGTGCATAGCCTTATTTCCCCGGCTCCCCTCGAAAGGAGTCGTTCTTTTCTTCTAGGAGTTTCTAAGCTCCGCAGTTCATCTCTGAACTGCGGAAACCATTCTAAAGGTTAAAAGTTAAATTGCAATTAAAATCTGTCTTAGTCAGCTTCTTTAATCCGCTCAATATCGGCACCGACGGCACGCAGCTTCTCGTCTAATTTTTCATAGCCGCGATCCAAATGATACACACGGTTTACGACAGTTTCGCCTTCAGCTGCCAAACCGGCCAGCACCAGTGCGAAAGAAGCGCGCAAATCCGTTGCCATAACCGGTGCGCCCGACAGACGCTTAACCCCGCGCACAATGGCTGAGGCATGCCCGTGTACGTTAATGTTGGCTCCCATGCGCATCAGCTCGGGCACATGCATAAAACGGTTTTCCCAAATATTTTCCGTCACCAGCGAGGCGCCTTCCGAAACTGTCATCAAAGCCATAAACTGCGCCTGCAAATCAGTCGGAAAACCGGGATAGTAGTCGGTCATAATATCTTGTCCCGTCAGCGTTTTGCCTTTGGCGTCAATCAACAGGCTGTCCTTGCCTTCTTCCACGCTGACGCCCATCGCCCGCAGAATTTCAATCGGAGTTCGCAGCGTAGATGCCTGAGCATTGATGAGTTCCAGCCGTCCGTTGGTAATTGCCGCGGCAATGGCATAGGAACCGGCTTCAATCCGGTCGGCGATAACTTTATGCTGCGCACCGTGCAGCTTGTCCACGCCCTGAATGGTCAGCTTTGAACTGTCACGGCCCTCGATTTTGGCCCCCATAGCGGTTAAAAGGTCAATCAAATCGCCGATTTCCGGTTCTTTGGCCGCATTTTCGATCACCGTTTCGCCTTCGGCCAGCGTTGCTGCCATCAAGATATTGCAGGTTGCGCCGACGGAAGCGGTGTGAAAAGTGATGTGTGCCCCTTTAAGACGCCCTTTGATGTCGGCATGAACATAGCCGTTTTTGATTTCGATTGTGGCTCCCATCTGTTCCAGCGATGACAGGTGAATGTCCATCGGACGAGCGCCGATGGCACAGCCGCCGGGCAGCGAAAGCTCAACATGTCCTTCCCGTGCCAAAACCGGCCCCAAAACATAATAAGAGGCGCGCATCTTGCGTACATAATCGTAAGGGGCAATCAAACTGGAGAATTTTTGCGTCCGGTAAGAATAAGTCTTGGTTGCATGTCCGTCAACAAAATCGTCAAAACTGTCAATTTGCGTTCCCATCTGTTCCAGCAGGGCATTCATTGAACGAATGTCGGATAACATCGGCATATTCGTCAGCGTTACGGTCTCATCCGTCAGCAGGCTGGCGCAAATCAAAGGCAAAGCCGCGTTTTTGGCACCGCTGATATAAATTTGTCCGTTCAGGCGGTTGCCGCCGATTATTTTAATCTTGTCCATGTTGGTTCTCCCGCTGGTTGTCTTCTGCTTCTTTGAGCTTTTCTCTGGCTTCCTGCTGTTTCTTGCGTTTTTGCAGATTCTTTTGCAAAGCCTTTGCCTCGCGGTTAAACCGCTCTTGGCTACGCGGCCCGTGCGCGGTGTTCTTCTTTTCTTTGGTCTCGGTCATCTCAAAACCCCGTTAGTTGATAATGCCCTCATTTTAATCCCGAGAAGTTAAGAAAAGGTGAGTCTTGCCGGAAATCACGGTTAAGGCGTTTTACTCTTTCGGCAGGGGAGTCAGATTAACGGTTGCCACTTCATCAAGATAGTACATATCCCCGGTAATCGGATCGACGATAAACCAGCCGATTAATCCGCCGAAAAGAATATTGCCGAACCAGTACCAGTTGCTGACGTGATAGTCAATGGTGGTAAAACCGGTGGCATATCCGTCTTTGGAGGCTTTAATAATATATTTTTCCGGGTTGAAATAACCGGATTTGGACGATTTTAAATAAACGGTAGTTGGTGTTTGTCCGCTGTAAACAACGGCACCGGAAGAATTTGTCACTTCAATTTTGGCATTTTCAACATTGGCCTGAATCGGAACAATTTGCGTATTGTCTCTGATAATGCTGGCGCACCCGGTCAAAACAAGGAAACACATTAAAATATTTAGTCTTTTCATCGGCTTTTCCTGTAATAAAGTTTAATTCTGACAGCATAAAAATATCTGCAATTTAAGCTTGTGTCAAATATTAAAAAAAGGTACCGCCTGCAGCGCGGTTGTCAGACTGATGAGTATGAAGAATTTAAGGAATTAACAAGGAAAATGAAAGAGGTTGCAATAAACTTCAATCTAAATCAGGCAATGCTGCGGCGATAACTGTAATTTCGACGAGAAGCAGAATAAACATCGCTGCCAAATATCTAAATTTTTCAAATTGCTTTATTTTTTTTGGAAATTTATTCGTGAAAATAAGAACTGAGAAAATGACATATATGGTAATAAATAGGTAGCCCAAAATTTCAACCGCTCTTCCCATAAAATAATAAAGGCTCTCAATATTTATTAAAAAAAACACACCCCAAAACATCAAACATGTGAGGAGGGAAAAGAAAATAGCCCAAAAAACCAGCGATTTAAATTTAGCTTTCATGTGAGAATATCTCAAGGTTTGTTCATCTGTTGAGATATTCTCACATATTTATAAAATCGTCAATTATGGAAGTTTTCTTTCTAACCAATTGATACATTTGCCTCTGTTTTCTAAGCCATAATGTAATCCCTTCCAGTTATTGACGATATCTTTTGCGCTGTCTTTGAAAATATTGCCAATTCCGCCATAACGCTTTCTGGTCTCAGAACTTACAGACTTTTTAGTTAAGTCATAGGCTTCTTTTAGCAAACCTGCTGTCCAACCTCCGGTTGCCTCCAGTTTTCCGCCTTTCCCGGCGAGACAGCTCATATACTGATGTTTATTCTCATCCGTTACTTTATTATCTGCAAGCTTATTTACTTTGCCATATTCATTGTACCAATTCTTAGCATTATTCCATGGGCTGTTTTTCTTTGAAACAATTTTATCTTCAGGGTCTGCTTGGCTTATATATTGTATTAAATTCATATATCTTCTCCTTTGCTGTTTAAAATAAAAATGCCCTGAATTTCTTCAGAGCACAAAAAAGTCACTTGGCACAAATATCCTAAGTGACTGTTAATTTATAAGATATTATTCCTATATAGTCAAGCGCTTATTATTATTTATAAAATAAAACTGTTTTTATTATGCCGGGAAATTAATATATAAGCCCTTAATGGTGTCGCGGAATTTAAAAGTGTGGGCCACTGCGGCTTCACGAGAGCTCAAAACTTCATCGCCTTCAACCCCTCGTCCTTTGCTGTTTGGCTGCCGCCAATCTGCTCGGCCTGACTTGCTCTGCATTCAATAATGGCCATTAAAAAAGCCCTCTCAAAAGGAGGGCTTTTTTAATGGTGCGCGATATTGTGCAATTATCGGACTAATGAGTATGATGATTTTAAGCTTTTGAGTAGAAAATTGAGGCGTTTGAAGAGAAAGAATATATTTGAAAATCCAAATTTATTTTTGTAGTATACTTAAAAAGAGAGATTGCTATGAAAAAAATTATACTAGCTACTGTTTTGATGTTATTGGGTTGTACTCAAATATCCTCCATAAATGTTTTGCCTAGTACGGAACCCGTTAAAGAAGAGAATCCTAATTGTATGGATATGCGTAGATTTAAAGTTTTTCAAGTTTTTGAGGATAGTTATGCTTTAGCGAGTGCCTGTACAGCAGAATATGATGAAAATTTTTGTATTGGTGCGGTCGTTTTATTAACCCCACAACGTAATATTGAGTATTATGATGAAATGTATGTATCTGCTCCTGATAATAAGTGTGCCATTCAAGATGGTGTTTTCAAATATGAAACAAAAAATAAAATCATTAAAACCGTTCCTGTAATACGTTTTGATTATGAATTCAGTTCGTCATCAGAAGAGGAAGATTTAGAACGTTTTTATGATAAAATGGAAGATGTTCGCTATGAATGTAAATTATCTGTAATCAACAATAAAAAACAAAACACAAAAGCTAATATAAACAAATGTGATTGCATTGTAGATTTTGTTGTAAGTGAATTTTTGAGTCTAAAAGATAAAAAACTAACAGAAGTTGATGTAGAAAAATTTGAAAAAGAATTATCTAAAAAACTAGAAAAGAAATGCGGTAAAATTCCTGATTTTATGAAAAATTAAGATATGGAAATAATTTTATTTATATTTTTTGTTATTGTATGTATTACATTCAGAATTTTACAGCCCAAAATCAAAGGATATTTAGGAGAAAAAAGTGTTGCGCTAATTTTATCCTTTCTCCCTTCAGATAAATATAAAATAATTAATGATGTCTTGGTTAAGTCTAATAATAGAACAATCCAAATAGATCATATTGTTATTTCTATTTATGGAATATTTGTAATTGAAACTAAAAATTATAAAGGTTGGATTACTGGTTCGGACAATTCTGAGTATTGGACTAAAAATGTGTTTGGGAATAAATATAAATTTTATAATCCAATTAGGCAAAATAAAGCTCATATTTCTGCCCTTGGTAGGCAATTAGGTTTGAGTGTTAACAAGTTCATACCAATTATTGTTTTCTCAAACAGAGCTGATTTAAAGGTTAATACAGCACATAATGTTATTTATACCACTCAAATCAATAGGGTAATAAAAGAATATTCAGAAATAAAATTTTCAAAAACAGATATTCAAAAGTTTTACAATAAAATTTCTTTACTAAATATTGTATCACCTAAAGTTAGAAAGCAACATGTATTAGAAATTCAAAATACGATTACGACTAAACAACATCTAATGCAACAAGGTATTTGCCCGAGATGTGGATATAATTTAGTTCTCAGAAATGGAAAATATGGTAATTTTTTTGGCTGTAGCAATTATCCTAAATGTAGATTTACCAAACCTATTGAGCATAGAAATAGCGATTTTCTAAACAAACTGGCTAAAAAATTCATCAGAAACTTGTTAAAATAGTTTTTTATCGGACTGAGATTTCAATGGCTGAAACGCTTGATCTTATTAGCTTTCTTACGAAAAGTCCGATAATTCTTTCAAAATCATCATTATAAAAATCTCAAAAATCGGACTAAATAAATGATTGTTTAAAAAGAACAAATCCGCCACTCGGGCGGAAATATCAAAAATGGTGCGCAATACTGTGCGATTATCGGACTAATTACTATGAGGATTTTAAGGGGTTTTGCAGGAAAATGGACAACATTATACGATGATTGGCTTATCTGGAGGATAAGTATTTCTTTTTATCTCTTTTGAATTTTTATAAATTATTTCCTGATATAGAGTTCCATCAGGTCTGTACCCACGGCTGACGCCATCTAATTTGCCATTTTTATAAGATGCTTCCAAAAGAAGTTCTCCTGTTGGATAATAGACATATACAAAGCCATTTATAGGTTCTTTATTAGTATTATAGCGTATGCCATCTATTAGTTTTGTATTTTCCATAGTATACCTCTCTTGAGCTGTACAATTACAGCTCAAGATACAAAGAAAAAATATTACAATGAGCGACTTAAACAAACTATAGTCCTAATTTTTTCTATCCTCTCTTAAATGTTCGGAAATTATCTTTTCGACCAGCTTATTATAATCGCTTTGTGATATTTTTAACTCTCTTGTCTGTTTCCATGTTTTGCCATCATCAATAGAATATTCTGTTTCTTCAGTTTCATTTAATGATTTCGATTTTGTGTAAAGTATTGCTTGGAATGCAGAGCGTAATGACTTATACTCATTTCCTAGATTGTTTTTCCCAAAAGAATCTTTATAATCTACCCAGTCAGTACCATCTTTTTCGACCTTATATGTTATATATTTTTCCTTATCTAGTTTTTTGACATACAGTGCAACACCTTTATAATTAAGATAAGGGGATTTTGTTGTATCGGGTTTATATCTTAGTAATGCACCTTTAGGAATGCAAATATCATACAGCTTTTTGTTGTCTACCAAATCATCAGACGCCTCATTTTTCAAAGAAATAACAATTTCTTCTTTATTCAACTTTGTATTGTTTGTAGAAAGTGTAATAGGAGATAACATTTTATCAAGTTCATCTTTCATCTCCTGTCGTCTTTTATCTATAATTTGAGATAAGCTTTCACCTTTGCTAATATAGTAAATAGTATCTCTTAAGTTTGTTAATCCTATATTACATGGTTGCAACTCATCATCTGAAAAATAATTTTCCTTTGTTTTAAGTTCTTCAGAAATAAATTTTTCACAAAAAACTAATAGGTTAAAGACCTTATTGATTTCTTTTATTGTTCTAGCTAATTTAACATCATTTGTTTTAGCTAAAAATTCATGCTCACCATCGCTTTTTTCTCTATAAATAGTATATTCTTCCTCATTTTTTACAAGAATATTTGATTTAGGTGTCTCTGAATGTGCTTTAACCATATTAAGCATTAATTGATATGCAATAGCTTGGTCTCCAAGTTTTGAAATATCAGTGCGTCTGGATAACCAGTTGTTGGCAGTTGACTCTGAAATACCTAAAGTTTGGGATGCTTCCTTAGCATTACTAAATTCGCTTAAGTCAAAATCATCTATATCTAGCTCATTTTTTTCTGAAATTTCCTTTAAAAATTTTTCAGCTTCATAATATGTGAAGTTTTTCATGCCTTTTCTCCAAAAAATGTTGAACATATAGAATGATTACATTAATTTTTGCATAAAGTCAACAGTATTTTATTATTTTTTATTATAAAATTTGTTTGTTTTTGTAAAAAATAATAAATAAATGTCGTGTAGTTATACTTTTTCTGTTTGAGTATGTAAAAAATATTATATTTTATCGGACTGGGATTTTATTTAGCAAAAGGCTTTATTTTCTTAGCTTTCGCTCAAAAAGTCCGATAATTCTTTCAAAATCATCATTATAAAAATCTCAAAAATCGGACTAAATAAATGATTGTTTAAAAAGAACAAATCCGCCACTTGGGCGGAAATATCAAAAATGGTGCCGCTGGCAAGAATCGGACTTGCGACCCCGTCATTACCAATGACGTGCTCTACCACTGAGCTACAGCGGCGGCAACGAAAGGAAACATACACGCCCTTCAAAAAAAAATCAAGTATAATTTTATGATTAATGTTAATTATTTTTTTTTACGGAAGTTTTTTCTGTCCCGGCGGCTCTTCAATTCTTCCTAACCGCCGCTATATATATTAAGCCGGAAGGAATAAACCTTTGCGGCACTGATAACTTATGACTGGCTGAACAATTAATCACGGAAACACCCGGTTTGTGCCGGGTGTTTTTTATGCTTGGTTATTTTGCAAAAATCTTTTATGATAATTCCGGTTTGGTAAAGAGGATATGTCAATGCATAGACTGTGGCTTGTGGCAGTGTTCTGCCTTTTTTTTAGCGCCTGCGCCGGAGGAAAGCCGGAACTGCGCAGCTCCTATCTGCTGGTAACCGGTCCGCACCGTTATCCGGTTACGCTTAACTTTGACGAGGAAAGCGGGCAGTATTGGGGCACTTATTTTAATCAATATTACGGAGACTATCGGCTGGAAGAAAAAGAAGAAACCCGGCGGATTTTTTTTGACACGGTCAATGCCACCCGGCTCAGACGTCCGGAGCGTATGCTGAAACCGGAACGCGCCTATTTTGATTTCCTCTATGGCGAAAAAATAATGTATCTGACGCAGGATGAACTGGTTTTGGAAAACATTTACGGTCAGACGCTGCGTTTTAAAGCTGTCGATTAAAGAATAATTAAGGCTGGTATTTTATGAATATGGGTATATCTTAAAAAAGCACGTTATTTATTAAAGGAGATTTTTCATGTCTAAACTGTTTAGCCTGATTTTGGGCACTTTGTTGTTTGCCGCCTGCACGGCCGAAACTCCGGACAGTTTCGTCGGTAAGGAATATAAACTGCAGAATGCTCCGGCAAATGCGGAAATTACGCTCGGCTTCGACGGAAAGGAAAACCGTTTTTTCGGAAAATCGGCAATTAACAATTATTTCGGTTCTTATACGCTGGACGGCGATAAAATAACTTTCGGCCCTGCCGGAGCAACCATGATGGCCGGTCCGCAAGAGCTGATGACCGCAGAGCAGGAATATCTGCAGTTTTTGCCGACGGTCAAGCATTTTAAGTTGGACGGAGAAAAGCTGACCCTGAGCGGCGCAGACGGCAAAGAACTGGTTTTTGAAGAAACCGGAACCGTCTCTGAAAATTAAATTTCCGGGGCTTTCCCGAAAGAAACCGTAAAAACGTTTAGCCGATTCGCTAAACGTTTTTTGTGCGCGAAGCATTACTTTTCTGTTGTTTTTATTTCAAAAATAGCTATTCTTTACAAACGTTGACTAATAATAAAATGAAATAGGACGAATACACATGTTGGATATTAAATATATTATCGATAATCAGAATCAAGTCAAAGAAAGCCTGGCTAAAAAAGGATTCCCTTCCGAAAACGTCGATAATTTAATATCAACCTATCTGGAAATGAACAAACTCAAAACCTCGTCACAGGCTCTGGCGGAAGAGAAAAACCGGCTGAGCAACTCCATTAAGTCAGCCTCGGCGGAAGAGCGTCCCGCAATTATAGCTAAAAGCCGTGAACTCGGTGATGAACTGAAAAAGCAGCAGGAAGAACTGGGTGAAATTCAGGCCCGGTTTGACGAGCAGATGCTGCGTATGCCGAACTATCCCAGCCCGGACTGCCCGGTCGGACCTGATGAAAGCGCCAACGTTGTTCTGCGCAAGGTGGGCGAGCCGACCAAGTTTGACTTTACCCCCCGCGACCATATTGAGCTGATGGAGTTAAACGACTGGAGCGAAATGGAGCGCATTGCCAAAGTTTCCGGTTCTCGCACTTATGCAATTAAAAATGATTTGGCACAGTTGGAACTGGCCATTCACATGATGGTACTCGACAAACTGCGTTCTCACGGTTTTACGGTCATTACCGTACCTTCCATCTCCAAAGAACGGCCTTTGTACGGCCAGGGCTATCTGCCTTTTTCCCGCGACGAGATTTATTATATGCCTGCCGATGATTTATATCTTTCGGGAACAGCCGAATTGATTCTGAATTCCCTGCGTGCCGATGAAATTCTCAGCGAGAACGAACTGCCGATTCTCTATGCCGGATTTTCTCCCTGTTTCCGTCGTGAAGCCGGAGCCGCCGGAAAAGACACCCGCGGTTTGGTGCGGGTTCACCAGTTTATGAAAACCGAACAGTTTGTCATCTGCAAAAATGACGTCAACGAAAGTGACAAGTGGCATAAAAAGCTTCTGGCGATCTCCGAAGAAGTTTTGCAGGATTTGGAGCTTCCTTATCAGGTTCTTGATATCTGCACCGGTGATATGGGTGCACCGAAATATCGTCAGTATGACCTGGAGGCCTGGGTTCCTTCGCAGAACTGTTATCGTGAAACCCATTCCTGCTCCAACATCACTGATTGGCAGGCCCGCCGGACGAATTTGCGCTATCGCGACAATGCCGACGGCAAAGTTAAATATGTTCATACATTGAACAATACCGGCATCGCAACGCCCCGCGCTCTGGTTCCGTTTATTGAAAATCACCAGAATGCGGACGGTACGGTTAATATTCCGGTCAAGCTGCGGCCTTATCTCGGCGGCAAGACCAAAATCGGTAAAAACGCTTAAACTGAAAACCGCTCCTTGTGGGCGGTTTTTTTGCGGGAGAAAAAGCATGACGCCTTCTGACATCCGTAAAATAATCGACTTCTATCGCATTGTTGAAAAATTGTGTCTGGTCAGACGCGACGTAAAATTATCCGACGGCCGGCCGGAGAATGATACCGCGCATATTTTGAAAACGGCTTATCTGGCAATGTCGGTATTTCCTTATCTGCAAACAAAAGTCGATTTGACCAGAATGCTGGAGCTGGCTCTGGTTCATGATTTGGTTGAAGCCGAATGCGGTGATGTTCCTCTGGCTGCTCAACAGGGGGATTCGCAACTGAAAAAACAGAAGAAGGAAGCCGAAACCGCCGCCGTAAAACGTTATCGCCGAATGCTGCCCGCCGCTGCCGGCAGCCGGATTTATGACTTGTTTATGGAATATGAAAACAAAAGCAGCCGCGAAGCACAGATTGTTTATGTTCTGGATAAACTGGAGGCTGATTTTCAGGCCTGCCGTTATGGCGATGTCCGCTATTGGGGAGAGGGGGCGAACGGCGACTGGTATTATCGCTGCGTGATGAGCGGCGAAACCCCGGAAAAACCGTGGCTCGCCAAACTTAAAGAACCGCTGCTGGATCATCTGGAAGCCCAGTGTCTGAATATTTGCCGTATGGCCATGATTAAAAGCTGTGTTAAAACGAATGTTATTCCGTCAGAATTAAATTATCAGCGTCTGCCGTTAACCGATGCTTTGTCCGACTTTATGGATATTGTTGAAAAGCTGGCCCTGGTTAACCGGGATAACCTGTTGTCCGACGGAACGCCGGAAAGCGATGCCGACCATGTTGTTAAACTGTGTTTCCTGCTGTTGGTTCTTACCCCTTATCTGCAAAATCGGTTTGTTTGCGGAAAACTGCTGCGGCTGGCTTTAATCCATGATTTGCCGGAAGCACTGGCCGGGGATGTTTCTTTGTCATCGCAGATTCGCTATCCGGAATTGAGAGTGCACAAAAAAGAAAAAGAAGCCGAAGCTGCCGCCGCTATCCGTGCCGTATTGCCGGCTCCGTTAAATCAGCAGTTTTTTGCTTTGTTTAGCGAATATGAAGCGGGAGTAACCCCGGAAAGCCGTCTGGTTAAATTGCTGGACAAACTGGAAGCAACCCTGCAAAGCAATCTTTATCATGACGGCGATGTCCGCTACTGGGGAAAATGCGATTGCGGCGACTGGTATTATCGTAACGCATTGACGCCGCATCCGGAAGTCAATGAACTGAATGAGCCCGCGGTATCCGCTTTGCAGGAGGAGATTATCCGCCTCTCCCGGGAAAATATTCTGAAAAGCGGCCTTTCTCTGCCTGAAACGGAAGCGGCCGCACAATAAAAAAGCCCTCCGGGGAGGAGGGCTCGGTCTTAACTGTTGCTGTTAAGGTTCTGAATTGCCAGCAAAAACGGAGAAATCAGCTTGGGTTGCGGCTTGGCGCCATAATGTTTTTCCAGCACCTGAATCTGATTTATCTTTTTCAAAACGCTGGCCGGAACTCTGGTATCTGCCGGCAGATAAAGGTCAAAACTGCTGTAGCTGCCGGTTGAGGTCATCGGCCGGCGGATCTTGCTGGAACAGTCTTTGTTGCCGCTGAAGATGCCGATGTGTCCGTGCGGATGCGAGGCGCTGCGTCCGTAAACGCCGACCCCGCCGTCGGGAACCACGGTGTTGTTGCTGACATGGCTTTTGATGCGGACAAAATGCGGATTGGCATCAAGTTGCCGCTTGGCCATATAAGCGCTTCGGCCGTACATTTCGCCCAATCCGGTTTCGCGGAAAGCTTTTTTGGCGCCGCGGAAACAATAGCCTTCACAGTTCATCCGGGCCGCGACGTCTTCGGCATTCTCAGCCAGCTTTATGGCTGTTGGGCTGGGAACCATCGCCGCCAGATCTTCGGCAGTGAATTCAATATCGGTATAAGACAGGTCGGCAAGGGTAACGACATTTTCTTCCGCCGCCGGAGAATCCTGTTGTGTCATGGCATTAATGAGCGTTTGCTCCAGCAAAGGGTTGATAAAGCCGAAATCGGTCAGTTCATAATCAGGATAACTTTTGTTCTCTTCTGCGGCCTGTGTGAATGAAGCCGTTAAACCGGCAGACTGGTCAGGCGTTATATCCGGCAGAGAAATCTGCTTACTGTTTAAAGCAGCTTTATATGACGCATTGTCGTTCATCGGGTAACCGTTGTATGCCCCGGTGGTGCTGAACAATGTGGCTGCAGCCACGCCGTAGCGTTTGATGTTGCGGCGGAAAGCCTTGGCCGCGTCTCCGCAGAATTCTTTAACCTGTCTGAAAAACGACATTCCTGATTTTTTCTTCGTGCCTGTCTTGGGGGCAGACTGTTTTTTAGCTGCCCGAACCGAAGAATCGATTTTAGCCTGCGGCTGAGAGGCGACAGCTGTTCCGTTATCCGGCTTATGTTCTGTTTCAGGTTGAGAAGGAACCGGTGCCTGAGACTGAACCGGCTTTACGAAATCATCTGCCGGTTTGTTTACTTGAAGGTGAATTTCTTCACTCGTAATTTTCTCAGCTTCATCGACAACCGGATGTTCGGCGACAGTCTCGCCCGTCATTGGTACCGAAACCGTCTCGGCCGGATTTTCTGTTTCCCGTTGTATGCGGAGAGCCGTATTGTCGGAGACCTCTTTTACGCCGGATTTTGTTTCCCGAATGTTCATGGAATATTCCTCCGACATAGGAGCTGCGGCTGTCTCTGCCGTGTCTGATTCAAAAATTTCATTGTCGGGAAGAACAAATTCATCGGCAGTGCCGCGGGACATGGCATCCAAATTGAATGTTTCAGACATTTCTGCCGAAACAGCGCCCTGTCGGCGGGTCGTCTGATAACGATGCTGCTCGAGCATAATTTTGGCCTTGGTTGCTTCGGGAGAATATTCATAACGCATCTGACCGCCGTGCTTATAATAGTTGCGGCCGAATTCTTCAATATATTCTTTCATTAAATCCAATGCGTCATTATCAATGTTGAGCTTCCCTTCGGCAAAGAGTTTAATCTGCTCTTCGGCCTCCTCGACGATTTGAGCAAATTTGGCATTGACAATATGCCGGACTTGCAGATTTTGCTGGGCATTTTTGCAGAATTCATAGATTTCTCTGATTTTCAGTAATTTTTGCTTGGTAATATGATGAGAATTGTTAGCTGCGACTGAGGAATAAGTGTCGTCATTAAATGTCATTTTCTTACCTTCCTGCATGTTTTTTTAGTTGATGTGACAAAATATAACAAATTTTTGTCATTATGTAAAGAGTGTGGTTTTAATTTTAATAAAAGTGTAACATTGAGAATATTGTTTAATAACAATAGGTTATTATAAGATATAACGAATTTCATATTCCGCTATAACTTTCGTTATATAATTGCGTTTTGTCTATTTTAAATTACTCCGCGGAATGGTTTTGGGCTTTATGAAATCTCAGATAGGTTCAGAGATTGCCGGCGCTGGAAAAATTGATGCGCGGGTCAACTAAGGAATAAGTGATGTCGCTGAGTAATTTCAGCAGCAGGCCTAAAAGCGCAAAAATGTATAAGGTTCCGAAAATAACCGGATAATCGCGGGTCATAATGGCTTCGTAGCCGAGCAGACCCAACCCGTTAAGTGAAAAAATAACTTCAATCAGCAACGAGCCGGTAAACAGCATTTTAATCAGCAGCGTCGGAAAACCGGCAACCACAATCAGCATTGCATTGCGAAAGACATGCCCGTATAAAACCTGATTTTCACTCAGGCCTTTGGCGCGGGCAGTCAAAACATACGGCTTGTTGATTTCATCCAGAAACGAATTTTTTGTCAGCATGGTCAGGCTGGCAAATCCTCCGATAACCATGGCTGTCACCGGCAGGGCAATATGCCAGAAATAATCAATGATTTTGCCGAACAGGGAAAGCTGCTCCCAGTTGTCGGAAGTGAGCCCCCTCAGCGGAAACCAGTGCAGATAAGTTCCTCCGGCAAAAAAGACAATCAGAAACACCGCAAACAGAAAAACCGGAATAGCCGCCCCGATGATAACCGCAAAAGAAGTCCAGACGTCAAAAGCGCTTCCGTCGCGTACGGCTTTTTTTATGCCCAGCGGCAGCGCAATCAGATAAATAATCAAAGTTGACCACAGTCCCAATGAAACGGAAACCGGCAGCCTTTCCCAAATCAGACGGCTGACAGATTTATCCTGATAATAGCTTTTGCCGAAATCAAACCTGGCATAAGAACTGACCATTTGCCAAAAGCGTTCATGCAGAGGTTTGTCAAATCCGAATTGTTTTTCCAGCTCTTTGATTAGATCCTCGGGCACGCCCTGCGCTCCCTGATACTTTGCCGCCGACTGATTCATGTTTACCGCCGCGGTGGAGGTAAACTGCGACTTTGAATCAACGTTAAAACCGCGGTATTTGGCCAGAGTGTGTTCCACCGGTCCGCCCGGTGCTGTCTGGATAATCAGAAAATTGATTGTCAGAATGCCCAGCAGTGTCAGCGGAATCAGCAACAGGCGTTTAATAATGTAATTTCTCATTTGTTGTCCTTTTCTGCCGGGGTTTTGGCCCACCATGTCATCGGCTGAAAACCGGCCTTGACTTTGCTGTGCGGAAACATGAATTTGTTGTGATAAGCTACCCGCTGAGCCGGAGAATACCACTGCGGAATCATATAGTTTTCCGTCAGCAGAACCCTGTCGAGCGCACGCACATACGCTTCATAGTCGTCTTTTTCCTGTGCTGCGATTAACCCCTTGATTAACTGGTCGGCAACCGGGTTTTTGATGCCCATAATGTTATAGCTTCCCCTGACGTCGGCTGAAGCGCTGCCCCACATTTCGGCCTGTTCGTTGCCGGGCAGGCGGCTGACGCCGTAGGAGATAATCGCCATGTCAAAATCAAAATTGTCCAGCCGGTTTTTAAAAATATTTACTTCCAAATTGCGAAAAGTCAGTTTGATGCCGATTTTGGCCAGATTATTGATAAAAGGCAGCATCACCCGTGTAAAGGTGTTGCCGTTGGCCGAATTGCTTAAAACTTCAAATGCCAGCGGTTCCCCGGTTTTCAGATTGGTCATTTTTCCGTTTACAAAGTCATATCCGGCTGCCCGCAGCAACTTGACGGCTTCCTTCAGGTGCCGCCGTGTTTCCTTGAAGTCTTTGTGCCGCGGATTTGCCGGAACCGTTGTAAAAACTTCGTCCGGCAACTGCCGCCGGTATCTGTTCAAAATTGCCAGTTCTTTTCCTTGCGGCAGGCCGGTCGCTTCCATGCCCGTATTGGTAAAATAACTGTACAGGCGCCGGTACTGGTTATAAAACAGTTTATCGTTGGCCCAGTCAAAGTTAAAAGCCAGTGTAATCGCCTGTCGGACACGCCGGTCCTGAAATTGGGGCTTGCGCAGGTTGAAAGCAAACATTTGCAGCACGGCCGCGTTATTATGAGCCATTTCCTGTTTGATTATCCTGCCTTCTTTAACCGGACGGTTGTCATATCCGGTAACCCAGATTTTGGCAATATATTCTTCCCGTACGTCTATACTGCCGGCAAACAGGGCCTGCAAAGTGACAGTCGTATCCTGATAATAGTCAAAACGAACTTCGTCAAAGTTAAAAAAGCCCTTGCGGCTGGGCAAATCTTTCGCCCAGTAATCCGGATTCCGCCGGAAAACCAGATACCGTCCCGGTTCATATTTTTCCAATCGGTAAGGGCCGCTGCCGAGCGGAATGCGCAGTGACGGTTTGCTGAAGTCAAGCCCCTCCCAGTCTTTGGCCGAATAAATTTTTATTTGTGACAAAATCAGTGGCAGTTCTTTGTTCTGCGAACCTTTTTTGAAATAAAAGCGCACTTCCCGCGGATTAATTTTTTCCACCCGCTCCACATCTGCATAATAAACCTTATAAAGCGGCTGTCCTTTTTCTGTCAGAGCCTTGTAGCTGAAAATAACGTCATCGGCGGTAATCGGCGTCCCGTCTTGAAATTTGGCCCGTTCATCCAGCAGAAAGCCGACATACGAATTGTCTTCCGGCAAGTCAAAGGCCTTTGCAACTAATGGATAAACCGTCGCCGGATCGTCTGCGGGAACAATGCCCAGACTGTCCAAACTCAGATTGGCCACCTGCGGCGTAGCATTTCCTTTAAAGATAAACGGATTGAAATTGTCAAAACCGCCATATTCCGGCATCACGATTCGCCCGCCTTTGCGCGCCTGCGGGTCGGCATAGTCGAAATGGGTAAAATCATGTTCGTATTTGGGATGATGATACAGGGCAATCTGCGGCAGAATCTCAGCCGTTGCCGGAAACGGCAGCAACAACAGACCGCTCAGCAGCCAAAGGCGGATTTTTTTATTTATTGTAATTGTCCTCATCCGTCCATCCGCTGAAGGGATATGCATAATCTTCGTCTTTTGCCTGTGTCAGTCGGGATTTCCTCGTTTCTGCCGGGTAAGCGGTTTCCGTCTCCGGTTTGGCCTCCGCCCGCGGCTGAATGCCGGTCATCTCCTCCCATTCCCGTTTGAGGGAGTTGAGAGTTTTCTGTGTATTGGTAAAGCCGATTTCCGTTTCCTCCATGCTCGAAAAAGTCGGCTGCTTTCTTATGTCTTCGACGGCTGGTTTCCTTTCTTCGGCAAAGCGGCTTCTTTCCTTGTCGTCTCTTTCTTCTTCACGGCGGGTGATAACCGGCGCCGGCATGGCGTCGTCGTCATGTCGCACGTCAACAAACGGCGTTTGCGGTTCACTGTCGGTTTCCGCCGTGCCGAAACTGCGTTCCAGAGCCATTGAAAAGGGATCTCTGTCGCCGTTCGTTTCCGGTTCTTCTTGGGGCCGGCTGCGGTGCTTAAACGGATTGAACATATCCATAAACGATTTACGGTCGCCCTCTTCCGTTTGCGAAACGGCGGCAAAAGAAGAGTTTTCTTGCTGAGGTCTGAGTTCGCGGCGTAAAGGTTCTCTTTCTTCCGTTGCCGGAGCAGAAGCGGAAAGCCCGCAGAACCGGCGTGATTCCGGTGAAGTTTCCTCATTTTCCTCCCTGAGGTCGCCGAAGTCGCGCTTGCGGCGGATTTGCTCGCCCCAGGGGGCAAGAATGGAATAGACCTTGCCGTAAACTCCGGTTTCGACCATTGTCAGAAAAATGCGCTCTTTGTCATGTTTTTCCAAAATGCCGAGCAGATTTTGATATCGGGCGCAAAATTCCAGAATTGTCCCTGCCAAAACTTTGTCATTTTGGGCCTTGAGAACCAGACGGCTGCCGAAATTGCCCTGATTGGCGTCAATTTCGATAATTACTTTGCCGAATGCCCATTTGGCACCGTTGCGAGTTTTGGCCCACAGGGAATCTATCTGCTCGGGCGCAGCCAGTGCCCCGCGCTGAATTATTTCGGCCAGCAGTTCGTTCATGTCGGTTATGAACAGGTCAAATTTATTGAGAATGAAACCGTCTTTGCCGTTTTGTTCGGCTTCCAGCATAATCCGTGCGATTAAATCCGTATATTCCAGATTCTTTTTCATCTGTTTAAACAAACTGTACATATTGTCGTTCAGACGGTGGAAGTTCAGATATTGGGTCACGTAACCGAAAATCATCCACAAGACGAGAACCGGCAGCACCAGCAGCGCGATATACAAGGAAATGTCCGACAGTCCCAAACTGCCGAAACTCATGCCGCCGAGCTTGTCTTTCAAATACATAAACATATAAATCAACCACAGGAAAGTTGAAAAGACCGAGGCAAAAAAAGCTAAAGCTAACACGAACGGAAACTCCCGGTTAATAAACAAAATCTGCCCTTTATACTATTCCATCTGCGGCAGATTTCAATTAAAATCTTTGCAAAACGCCCTGCTTTGGGATATTAGGGGCGATAAATCAACAACAAACAAAAATAATAGTCGAAATTTTGAAATTTTTGTGCTAAGAAACCAGCAGGACTAAATTTATAAAGAGAAAAAACACCATGAGTAATAACAATACATTGGTTTTGGATTTTGAAAAAAATATCGTTGAAATCGAAGCTAAGATTGAAAGTTTAAAACTCTTGGCCAAAGACCAGGATGTCGATATCGCCCAGGAGGTTAACCGTTTGGAACAAAAACTCGAAAAACAGGTCAAGCTGACATACGCTAACCTGACCCCTTGGCAGAAACTTCAGGTTTCCCGCCATCCCCAGCGCCCGCACTGCCTGGATTATGTTCATGCCCTGATTGAAGATTTTACCCCGCTCTGCGGCGACCGCCTGTTCGGCGATGATGAGGCTATGATCGGCGGTATCGGCCGCTTTAAGAATATTTCCGTCGTTGTCATCGGACAGGAAAAGGGCTCTGATCTTGAAACCCGTATGAAACATAATTTCGGTATGGCCAAGCCGGAAGGGTATCGCAAGGCACAGCGCCTGATGGATATGGCTGACAAATTCAATATGCCGGTTATCGCATTCGTCGATACCGACGGCGCTTTCCCGGGCATCGACGCCGAAGCCCGCGGTCAGGCCGAGGCAATTGCTTCATCAATTGAAAAATGCCTGCAGATTCATGTGCCGATTATCTCAATCGTTATTGGTATGGGCGGTTCCGGCGGTGCCATTGCTATTGCCACGGCTAACCGGATTCTGATGCTGGAACACTCGATTTATTCGGTTATTTCTCCCGAAGGCTGCGCTTCCATTTTGTGGCGCTCGGCCGATAAAGTTCAGGAAGCGACTGAAGCGTTGAAACTCACCGCGCAGGATTTGCGTAAATTCGGCGTGATTGACGAGATTATCAAAGAGCCGGTCGGCGGCGCCCATCGCGACCCCAAAACCACTATTGAAAAGGTTGGCGACAGCATTCTTAAACATTTGAAGGAGCTGCTGCCGTTGAGCGGTGACGAATTGAAAAAGCAGCGCACGGCCAAGTTCCTGGCCATGGGGCGCAATTTGCCGGAAAATTAAAGGAAAGCCATGACCGTCGGGAGTTTTTATCTGCCCTGGGAGGGACTGCTCGGAGGACTGGTCGTCATCTTGCTGCTCGGCAATATGACTGTCTCTTATACACATCTGACGCTGCCGACGAAGAGGATAGTGTAGATCTCGGTGGTCGTCGTATCATTAAAAAAAACAAAAAAAGAAAAAAAAAAAAAAATAGAAAGCGTGTGAACCGAAAGTACTAGTGTACAAGAAGATAGCTCAAAGAAATGACGATGAAGAGGGGACAGCACATAGTACAGAGAAGAACGAGATGAACGCA
>OJJE01000216.1_pt1 | contig 25108 bp, 17 predicted proteins | sample 1596091 | NCBI WGS metagenome assembly OJJE01 (sample SAMEA4350129, study PRJEB24818) | metagenome | biome: human; feature: gut; material: faeces | place: Denmark | collected 2013-09 | reverse complement strand
GGCATACGCCGAATTAAACGAGACAAAGAGAGACGCCGGCAGAACTAAGGAGACCGCCGGTGACATTAACAGAGTTTTGCTGAGTTTTTTCATCATACACCTCACATATAACTGAATCATAGCCTGATTGTAAGGTACCATATCATCAAAACAATGTCAATATAAAATAAACTTCCCCTTTATTTTTGGCTAAAATCCCTAAATAAAAAGCCCCTTATTTAAGGGGCTTGTCGATATTTAGAAAGCATATGTCAGACCGGCGTTGACCGAATAGGTGCTGTCGTCTTCGATAAAGCGGCTGCCTTCCAGATAGAAATTGAACTTGCCGCGTTTATAATCGAAACGGCTGGACAGAACTGCTCGGTTGCGTTGTGTCTCATAGCTGTTCATGTGATAACGTCCCTGCAGTCCGACAATACCGGCGCTGACTGCCTGATAGGGGTTGTTAAACTCATGATAATAAGTTCCGCCCAGACGGATGTTCAGTTCATCGTCACCCATAGGTTTGAAACTCTTCTTGGCATATAAGCCGAGTCCGCCCTCAACGGAAAGGTTATTGCCGGAATCAACCCGGATATTTTCCTTGGTGCGTCCTTGATACAGGCCGATAATATTGAATTCGGCCACCGGTTCCAACGTCAGCAGACCCATATCCAGTTCATGGCGCGCTTCGTTAGTGATACCGTAGTAATAATTACGGGTATCGGCCTTATATTCCCCGGTATGGTCATAACGGGTATATTCACCCCAGCCCATACCGATTCTCGGCATCGAAACAACCTTGGTGCTGTCGGTTTCGAAAATCAACGGTGCCATAATTTGGGCAATGACTTCATCACGTTCCGCACCGTTGTCATAATCACTGCTGTATTTGGTGAAGCTGACGCCGAGGCCGTAACGGAAGTTGGCGTTATATTTCTTGTCAAACAAAGCATAACCGGTGTGGGCCTCGTCTTCATAACCGCTCAGGCCGTTGGTGCCGTCCTGTTCGCGCTCAAAATAGTCATAGCCGACATGAACACGGAATTCTTTCGTGTCATTGTTGTTGAAGACGGCACTGTTGACCTGACGGTTGACATTGCGGAGAATATCCATATTTTGTTTGGCAAAATTGGGAATTAAGTCAAGCCCCAGATTACTGTATAAAGCCTGGTTGAATTCTTCCATGCTGCCGGCCGTAATCATACCGTCATAAATTGTGTTGCGGATAGCATAATTGCTTTCCAGATAAGCCGCCTGGCTGGCATTATTAACCAGATTCGAGAAAGCGACACGGTTATAAACGATGTCTTTTTCGCTGGACGGTTTGTCGGAAGTGCTGCTGTCGTTGTCTGCCTCATCTTCGTCTTTGACTGTCGGCTGTTCGACGGCCGGTTCGTCTTCAGCCTGCGCCGTCGCATCGTCGGCAGAATCTTCCGCGCTGTCAACCAGAGAGACTTCCCACATCGGCGAAGCGGACATCAGGTTGACGTCAATTTCACTGGCCGTCAAAGCATTCCGGTTAACATAAACGTCTTTCTGTCCCTGTTCCAGCATCGCCCGGTCGCTGACGGCATATAAATCGCCGCTGATTTCGTTGCCGGCGACCATTGTTCCGGTTGAGGCAAGCAGAACTCTGCCGCCGCCCATTTCGTTAAGTTTGAACGAGGCGGACGTTACCATAGTGCCGCTGTTTTGCAGAGTTGCGCCTTGTTCCAGATGAATAAACTTGTTGGCGCAGCTGCCGCCGTCATCGCAAATGTCAACGCTGCCGGCCGAGGTGTCGCCGGTAATGGTTCCGCTTTGCGTTTGTCCGCCGGCAAAAACGATTTTACCCGAAGCATTGTTGTAGAAAGTGGATTTCCCGTCAACATAGATGCCTGTTCCGGCCGAACCGGCAGCCATATTAATCGTTCCGGCATTTTCAACCGAACCGCCGTTGACGGCCTTCATCCCGTAAGAAGTGGACGAAGTTCCTTTAATGTTAATGGTACCGAGGTTAATGGCGCGGGCATGCGATCCGTCGGCATACATGCCGACACCGCCGTTGCTGTTGACGGTGATGACACCGCCAGACGCATTGGTGACTGTCGTATCTATCGTTGTAGAGGTTGCAATCATGCCTTTGCCGCTGTTGACGGTAATGGTGCCGCTGTTGACAGCATTCGCTCCGGCGGAAGATGTTCCGTCTGCCGCCATGCCGTTTCCGCTGCCGGTCGCGGTAATTGAACCTGTGTTGTTGACGGTAGCCCCTTTGGCCTGCAAAGCAGAGCCTGAACCGCTGAAGGTGAGGGTGCCTTTGTTATTTGCCGTGCCGCCGTTTTCCGCCAGCATCAGGTAAGAAGCGCCGGAACCGGCATTGATTTTTCCGCTGCTGCCGTTGGTAACAATTCCGCCGTCAGCGAACATGCCGATATTGTTATTGGCATTAATTGTAGCATTGTTGATTGCTTCGCCCTCGGTTGCTTTCATGCCGAATGAACTGCTGCCGGTAACATTAATGGTACCGCTGCTGTTTGTAGCTGTTCCTCCGTCAGCCAGAATACCGACGGAATCTGCCCCGCTGACGTTAATGGTTCCCGTATTGTTTGCAGTTCCTTCCGCCTCTGTTATCATACCGATTCCGCTGCTTCCGTTGAGGGCAATAGTACCGTTATTGGTAATTTTTCCTCTGGTGGCATACATGGCCGTAGAGTTATTGGCCGAGCTGTTCAGCGTAATGGTTCCGCCGCTGGCATTAACGGCTTCGCCGCCGTCGGCACGCATAGCCTCAAGGTTGGAGGAAGTAACCGTAATTGTTTTGTCGTTGCGTCCGATTCCGTCGTCAACCAAAACAGCCGCATCGCCGCTGCTGAATTCGATTGTTCCGCTGTTGACCACGGTTCCCCCATTGGCGTATAAGCCAACCGTATCGGTGCCGCTGACTTTGAGACTGCCGGAGTTGGTGGCTGTTCCTCCGTCTGCCTGCAGACCGATGGCGCCGGTGCCTCCCAGATTGATGGTTCCCAAATTGCTGCCGCTGCCGTTGGCCACATAAATACCGACCGTATTTTCGGCTTTCAGGTCAATCGTTCCCGAAGCGGCATTGACAACATTGCCGCCGTCGGCATACATACCTTGCGCACCGTTTCCGGTAACGGTAATGGCTGCATTGTTGGTTGCGGTGCCGGTTGAAGCCCTCATGCCCGAAGCTGCCGTATCTGCGGTGGAAACATTGATTGTTCCGTTGTTGACGGCGCTTCCCGAACCGGCCGCCCAAATACCGGTTGACCCGGCACCCGAGACGTTGATTGTTGCGCCTTTGTTATTGATGACTTTGCCGCTTCCTGCCAGTTTCATACCAGCGGCATTGCTGCCGACAACATTAATGGTGCCGGGCAAATCCTTTTCTTCATATTTGGGCTGGTCGTCATCGCCGAGAACCGGTTCTCCGTCTTCGTCCAAAACCGGAACCTGAACCGTTTTGCCGTTGGTTACGGTTCCGCTGCTAGCTGTCATTCCGATGGAACCTTCGCCGGCAACCGAAATCGTCGTTTGATTGTAGGCTTCGCCGTTGGCCGCATAGATACCGGAAGAACCGTTGCCGCTGGAGATAATGGTTCCGATATTGTCGGCCGTTCCGCCGTTGACATAAATGCCTGAGGAATTGCTGCCGCTGGCGGTGATGTCCTTGTTATTGGTTCCCGTGCCGCCGGTTGTTACTTCCATACCTTTGGAACCGCTTCCCGATGCGGTAATCGTTTTATCATTAACAAGCGTTCCGCCACCGGACATTCCGGTTCCGTTTGAGCCGGAAACCGTTATCGTTCCGCTGTTGGTAATGCTGCCTTTGGACGCGCGTATGCCGTAACCGCTTCCGCCGACCTCAATGCGGGCACCTGCGGCGTTGGTAACGGTTGCCGTGTCGGCCCAAATGCCGTTGCCGTTTCCGGTAATCGTAATGACGCCGTTGTTGTTTATTGTGTTTGACGTTTCGGCCGGAGAAGTAGCAGAAATGGAAGAATTAATGGCACTGCCGCTGCCGTTGACCGTAATCGTTCCGTCATTGGTGACCGTTGCCCCGCTGTTTGCGTTGCTGGAAATGTTAATGCCGTCGGCACTGCTGTCTTTCTCGGTTGTGATGCTGGCGCCGGCTTTGTTGTTGACCGTTCCGCCGGCTGCCTCAATAGCCGCCGAACCGTCGGCAATGGTAATCGTTCCCTCGTTGTTGACGGTTCCGCCCTTGGTAGAGGTAATGCCTTTGGAACCGGTTCCGTCAACATTGATTTTTCCTTTATTGGTAATGCTGACGGTGTCGGTATCCGAAGCCAGAGTCATGCCGGAAGAATTGGTTCCTTTAACGTTAATAATCCCTTTAAGGTCGTTCAAAACTGTTCCCGTAGCCGTTTCGCTCATATAAATGCCGTGCGAGTTGCTGCTGTCTTCGCCGATTTCCAGCGTACCGTTGTTGGTAACCGAACCGTTCCCTTTGGTATAGATGATAAAGCCGTCTTTGCCGTTCAGGTCAATTTTACCGCTGTTGGTAATATTGTTTCCGTCTCCGGCGATAATAACTTTGGAACCTCCGGCGCCAACCGTGACATTGCCGTTATTTTGGAAATTGCCTTCGTCGGAGTCCGTTGTGCTGAACAGAGTATAATCTTCGGCGTTAATGACGATATCACCGTTATTGATGGCCGTACCGTCATTCGTTGTCGTGAAAATGGTACCGTTGCCGCCGTTTAGGGTGATAGTTCCGCTCTTGTCGTTGATGACGGTTCCGCCGTTTGCGGTCATGCCGACGGCATTGTTGCCGTTCATGTTGATATGTCCGGAGTTAATGGCCGTTGCTCCGTCACCGGCGATCATGCCCGTACTGCCGCTGCCGCCGACAATCGCCCCGGTTCCGTTGTCAACGCCGATGTTAATCGTGCCGAAGTTTTCGGCTTTGCCGCTTGTGGTCTGCATACCGACGGAGTTATTGCCGTACAGGTTAATTGTTCCTCCGGCAACATTGGTGATTTCGCCGTCGCCTTCGTCAAACAGGCCGAACGCATTGTCTGAATGCATATTGATCAGACCGTGATTCAGTCCGTTGCCGCCGTTGACGGAGATACCGTAGGTCTTGGAGTCGACCGAGCCGCCGGTAACGTCAATCTGCCCAAAGTTTTTAGCCGTTCCGTCCTGCATGGACATACCGTATGAATTTTGCATATTGGGCGTTCCGGTAATGGTAATTGTTGCATCTTTATTGTTAAACGATTCGCCGCTTTCGCCCATAATGCCGTATCCGCCGTTGGTCAGGTTGATTGTTCCGTTATTGGTCAGTGTACCTTCGGTAGAGGCCATGCCGTAACCATACATGCGGTTGATGTTGATTGTGTTGTTGTTATTGGCCCGTCCGTCGCCGATAGACATGCCGTAGCCGACTTCTTTGCTGGCCGCATAGTCATAGCCGTTCAGGTTGATAATTCCGTCATTGTCAATCTGGGCCCGTTCACCGCCGGCGGAAATCATACCATAGTTTTCTTTGCTGTTTTGAGTGCTGGTTAAGGTAATGGTGCCCCGGTTGACCGCAGTGGCATTTTCTTCAACCGAAATGCCGGTCGAATTGGCGCCGGTAATTTGAATCGTAGCGTCTTTGTCATTAACCGCATTGCTGCCGGAAGATATGCCGACAGAATCCTCACCCTGTGAAATATTAATTGAGCCCTGATTGGTAACGGAGCCGGAGGTCGATTTGATGCCCGTGCCGCTGACCAATTGGATTGAGCCGGTTTTGCCGTTCAGAACGGCGCCGCTTTCGGAAGCCATACCGGTTGAACCGATACCGTTCATGACAATCTGTCCGTGGTTGGTATTGGTTCCCTGCGTTGTGTACATGCCGGTGCCCTTGCGGGTGAAAGTAATTTTACCCGTAACCGCGTTGGTGGCCGAGGCCGAATTTTCGCCATACATGCCGTAAGAGTCGGCATCGCCGGAAAGAATAACGTCCATGTCAATCGATCCTGTGTTAAGCATGGTGCCGTTTTGAGCATGAATGCCGTAGGAAGCTTCGGTTGTCGTACTGTCGGTGCCGTTGATTTTGATTGAACCGTTGTTTTCGGCAGTGCCGTCTTCAATAAACATACCGTTGGAACCGTTGGCATATTTGATGTCAATCACGCCGGTTTCCGTATTTTGAATTTTGGCGCTGCTGGCATTATTGGCCGTTCCCGCTTCCGTCGTAACGTTCTGCCGGATGGTCATGCCGTCGCCGCCGTTGCTCAGTGTTATGGTGCCGCTGTTTGTTCCGGTTCCGGCGTTAATCTGGAGGCCGGTGCCTTTGGCCAGCATTTTGATTGTGCCTTTGTTGACAACGGTTCCGCCATGCCGGGTTGCCATGCCGAAACCGTCGGTGCTGTTGACGCTGATGGTTCCGCTTTCGGAATTGACGATGGTCGGATTAAGGGTGTTGAATTCGGAGTTGGTTCCTTCGCCGCGTACACCCAGCATACCGTAGCCGCCGATTCCTCCGGTGACCGTGATTTCTTTGTTATTGACGATTGTTCCGCCGTGTACCGACAGCATTCCGGCATGGGAATTGGTAATGTTTTTGGTGCTTTCCGGCGCAATCGTCAGGCGGATGGTGCCGTTGTTTGTTGCTGTGGTATGAGCGTCTGAGCGAATACCGACAATGCCTCCGGTTCCGTTCAGCAGATTGCTTTGCGTCGAATCATAGGTACCGCTGTCGCCGAGATTGACGTTCAGATCAATGACGCCGTTGGCGGCGTTGGTAATTTCAATAAATCCGGTGCGGCGCAGCAGCTTTGTTCCCTCCAGAAACGCCTTTTCCAAAAAGCTGCCCATACCGACCAGAGAGGTAGAAATTGTCTTGTCGGGCGTTGCTGCGGCACTCAGAGAAATATTACCGTTGTTAATCAGCTGGGTCGGAATGGTGCCGGCCGGATTTTGCACTTGGTTAATCAAACGTCCCTGCATACCGATTAAAGTACCGGCAACACTGTCAACCGCAGCGTTTCCGGTGATTTTTCCGTCATTGATGGCGGTGGAGGAGGTATCGGCATACATGCCGTCCACTTGGTCGGTGGCGGTAGTGCCCTGAAAGGCAATGTCTATGTTTCCGTTGTTGCGCACCAGTGATTTATCACTGGCAATCATGCCCAGTGTTCCGTTGCGGGCGATAATTTTAAGCGTATTGTTGTTTATGGCGTTAGAGTTATGCAGTGCCACCATGCCGGCGGTATTGTTCTGCAGGGTAATTGTTGCGCCGACTTCGGTGCCGGTCAGGGGAATTTTGCCGTTGACGACCTGATTGCCGTCAATCGCTTTCATTCCGACCTGAATATATTTGGTATAATCAAGCACGGAGTCGTTCAGGTTAATCACGTCAACCAGATTTTTGGTTTCATCACCCACTTTGATTTGAGAATCATTGCTCAGCGTAAAGTTGCTGTCATTTTCGCCGTTGGTGATTTTTACCGGCGTATAGGGGCTGTTTTCGGGAGCGGAAGGCGTTTCCGTACCGACAAAAGCGCCCAGACTGTCGTCCGTCGGCGTAAAGCTGTCATTCGGCGGAAAATAGTAATGGTGTTTTTTGCCGCCACCGCCGCCGCTCAGAGCAATTGCGGCAATGCCGCCGGCCAGAAGCAGGCCGCCGATAACCCAGGTTGTGGTTGAAAAGACGAATTCGCCGTCTGCAAATTCTTTATAGGCGTCGCGGGGCGTAGCGGTTACCGGCGTTGCCCGGCTCGAGGCCATGAAATAATCATATTGCTGCGGCGGAATGTTCTGAATGCAGGGATGCCGAGGATTTGCGCCGGAAGCATGAAAAGCGTTATATGCCGTATAATTGTTTTGGTAGATTGAATGACACAGGCCGGTGTTGCCGTATCTGTCGGTCGCATCAATGTTCATTCCGCGCTGAACGGCAGCACGCAGAGCCCTGACATTCCCTTGTGAAGCCAGGCTGTACATCTGGGCCAGGCTTATCGGGGGCAGGGGTGCCGCAAAGGCCGAAAGCGTGGTCGCAATGTAGAAAGAAACCATTGTCAGATAGGTAACAATGCTCTTGAAGCTGAAAATTTTAAATTTCATCAATCTACTACCATGGTTAAAAATATATTTGTCGACAGAGTATTTTTAACTTAGGCGTAAATTTCCGTCAATCGCGGTGCGCAGGTTATACCACGGTTTTTAACTCTTTATTAATATTTTTAAAATTTCGTTGCTATATAATTAATCGTCGCCTACAATTTGTCAGGTCTCATAAATAGGAAGAAAAAATGAATATCTACTCAAAATTGTCGGATTGGCAAAAACGCGGTCTGATTACTGCGGAACAGCAGCAGAAAATTACCGATTATGAAAACAACGTCAGGCGCCCGATGCTTTATCATGCGCTTTTGTTTTTAAGCTGTTTTTGTATCGGCATCGGTGTGATTGCCGTCATTGCCGCCAATTGGGAGGCCATTCCCGCCGCAGTTAAACTCGGCGTCGATTTTGCTCTTCTTTGTACGGCTGCATGGGGAGTATGGCACAGCCGCAGAAAGGGAAGGAACCTGGCCGCCGAGGCACTGTTGACGGCCTTTGCCTTGCTTGTTCTCGGTTCAATCGGCCTGGTCGGGCAGATATATCATTTGCCGGCGCATGGATTGAGCGCTTTGCTCTTCTGGTCGGTTTTAACTTTTCCCCTTCTGTTCCTGAGCAGCAAGCCGTTGTTTCCCGGTTTGTGGTTTATTGGCTTTTTCCTGTCGCTGTATGACCGCCTGTCTGATTATCGCTGGTTTGCCGATTTCATTGACCGGTTGTTTGACCGCAATGCTAATTTCGGTATCTGGAGCGGCCTGTTTGCCATGCTGGTCTTTTACCGCCTGCTGCAAATGCTGCCGCATCCGGCCATTCAAAAGGCTTGGCGGCATCTGACCGTTTTTGCTTTTGCATTTTGCGCTTTTGTGCTGGATGCTTTCAGTTTGAAAGATTGGTCCTGTTTTCGGACGGATAATGTTTCACTCGGTTGGACGGTTTGGGGCTTGTCAGTACTTGCGCTGGCCGGGTTCGCTTTCGCTTGCCGGAAAACTTCGTTGCGGCCGGGAATAGCCGCGGCTGCCGTCATCTTTGTTTATGCTTTTTTGACGGATATGCTGCCCGCCTGGGAAGATGAAACTTCCGCCCTGATGATGATTGCTTTGCTGTCGGTGGCGGGAATTTATGCATACCGGCACAATTATCCGCGTTTGCTGAATGTAAGCACGGTTTTGATTGCGTTGCGCTTTTTTGGTGTTTACCTTGAGGTCTTCGGCTCCATACTGTCAACCGGAATGGGACTGATTGTCTCCGGGCTGGCCTTTGCCGCGATAGCCGTCGTCTGGCAAAAGGTACGGCGCCGTTTGCTGCATAATGTCGGGGAGAAAAATCATGATTAGAAAAAATTGGGCTTTGCCGGCTTTGGCTTTTCCGATAGTCGTTCTCCTGATATGGACGGCTGGTCTGCAATACCTCAGCCTGACCGCGCCGCGGGTTATGGTAACGGTAGAGGGGTATGACCCCCGCAGTCTGATTTCCGGGCATTATTTGGAATTGCAGCCTGACTGGACGCGAACGGATTGTAAAACATTCGGCGGACAAACCTGTCCGAAGAATAAATTTGAAAAAGTTTACCGTTTCTACCTTCCGGAAGATGTTGCGCCGCAGCTGGAACGGATGATAAACCGCACCCGGCCGCTGATGCAGCTGGAATTTGCCCTTGCAGACGGAAAACCGCTTGTCCGCGAACTCCGCATTGATAAACGGCATTGGTCTGACTGGTACCGTGAGCAGATGAAAAACGTGAAAGAGTAATTATATTCCTCTGCGGAGGAAAAATGGTTTATTTGTATCTCGCGTTAAGCGGCATTCTTGACGGCGGCGTCATTTTCGGAGCCAAGGTTTTGTCAAACCTCGGAGCATCTTTGTTTGAGCTGATGATTTATCCGAATCTGCTTTCCGTTTTGTTTATTGCTTATTTTGCCCGCTGTGATTTGCATAAGCTTTGGCGCATACCTTTGAAAATGAAATTTCTGTTTGCCGCCGCTCTGTTTTTCATAACGCTGGGACAATATACGCCGATCTTTCTTAAAATTCCGGTTACATTGGTCGTATTGCTGATTTATTTGCAGCCGGTTTGGACTATTTTGATCGAACGCTTTTATTTTTGCCGCCGCCAGACGCTGCTGAACTGGTTTCTGGTCGGCTGTATGATTGTCGGCCTGTGGTTTCTTATCAATCCGAGCGGCGGGACGGAGTTATCGCCGTGGGGTGTCCTTCTCGCGGTTCTCGGCGGTGTCGGATTGTCTTTATGGCTGATTGTGGCTCAATATTTCAGCCGGCAGAATGTATCGCCTTCCGGAACATTTCTCGCGGCCAGCGTTTATACGCTGATACCCGTTTTTGCACTCTATTGGATTTTAAGGATTTTGCCAGAATTCAACGGCGTCCGGATATTCAGCCTGGAAATGCCGCCGCAGCTGTGGCTTTATTTTGTCATCTACACATTAGCTTCTTATGTGGCGCCCAATCTGCTGCTGTTTGCCAACAACCGCAATGTCAGCCCGGTAATTGTCGGTATGCTTCTGCTTTTGGAACCGGTAACCGGGTTGTTCTTGGATTGGATGTTCCTCGGCAAACCGCTGACCTGGAACATATTGCTCGGCGGCGCCATAATTCTGATTTCCAATGCTGTTCTCATACGAACGCAGGAGTAAAAATCTTTTTGTACAAAATTTATTGTAAAATGTCCGAAAATGAGGTATACTGAAAATCTAAAACAGTATAATGAATTTTCTATTATTAATATATTAAACAAAAAAAACGTATGAGTTACATTGCATTAACACTGGGTTTTACCGCTTTGTTTGCGGTTCTGAGTTTTCACAAAGAGTATAAAACGACATGGAGCATTCTTTGCGCCGTTGTATTTGTTTTATTCGGAGTTATTAACTACAACACTCTGCCGGTTCTCCAATGGTGGGGATTTGAAGGTGTTTGGATTGAGGCGTTTATTGTATCTTTAGCCGGCGCCGGTCTTCATTTTGCCTTTTGCGCAGATGACAGCGACTATGAGATAAAGTATGCCTGGCGCTTTATTCCGACCGGAATCACCGTCTTGGCTTTTTTTATTGCCGGTTTTCAGAGCTGGGAAATGTTCCACGCTGACGAATATTATAAACGTCTGAAAGTGGAAACCGTCCCCGACAGCGTCTTCAATGCCGATGTTCATCCGATACCGGTTTCCAAAATGATTTCGGTTGACGGTAAACTGGCCCGCAAGGTTGCTGAAGACAAGCTCGGTGAAGACTTAGGGTTAGGTTCGCGTGTAGAAGTCGGTAATATGACCATTCAGAACATTACCGGAGAATTTACCATTAACAACGGTAAAAAGCTGGTTTTTAACAATGATCTGATTTGGGTAGCCCCGCTGGAACATCGTTCCTTCTGGAAATGGTTCCGCAACGGCCATACCCCGGGTTACATTATCGTTGACGCGACCGATGCTACCAGACGCTGGCTGGTAACGGAAGTTAACGGACAGAAGCTGCGCATTCAATATCTGGAAAGCGGACGCTTCGGTGATGACATTGAACGCCACATCAAAGGCAATGGCTATGCTTCCAAAGGTTTGAATGACCACTGCTTTGAAATTGACGGCAACGGAAATCCTTATTGGGTTCTTTCATCCTATGACCAGAAAATCGGTTTCGGCGGTGAAGAATCCGAGGGGCCGATTACCGTTGATGCTCAGACGGGGGAACTCAAAGCTTACAGCATTGAAGATGCGCCGGCCTGGATAGACCGTATTCAGCCGCAGAGCTTTATTGAAGACCAGATCAGATGCTGGGGCGAATATAAAGACGGATGGTGGAATGCCGTTTGGGCACAGATAGGCATTCAGGAACCGACACCGGGAACGACTTTGGTTTATTCCGAAGGACGCAGTTTCTGGTACACCGGTATTCAGTCTGCCGGAGCGGATAACGGTACCAATGGTTTTATGTTGGTTGATACCCGTACCAAAGCGGCCAAATTTTACCGCGTGATCGGTATCAATGAAACCGAGGCGATGCGTATTGCCGATGACCAGCCTTTTGCCAAAGCGGCGCAGTATAGTTCCAATTTTCCGGTGCTGTACAATGTCCGCGGTATTCCGACTTATTTCATGACTATGAAAGGAAGTTCGGGAAATGTGGTCGGTTATTGTTTTCTGGCAGTCAACAACCGTCAGGCCGTTGGCAGCGGTGTTTCCAAACAGGATGCCGAAGCCGCTTATCTGCGTATGTTGAAAAAGACATATCAGGATAAGATTAAAGACGGAGACGTCAACAAGGAAACACGGCAGTTTACCGTCCGCGCCATCGTTCAGGAAAGTAATGTTTATTACATTCTGTTCAACGAGGTCAAAGGAATTGAGTTTACCGGAAGTACGGAATTCTATCCGGAACTGAAATGGACCAAACCCGGAGATAAGGTCAAAGTCTCATACGGAAAAGGCGAGAGCAAAGTTATCCCGCTTGATTTCTATGAGAACTTAGACTTTGAAATCTAAGGGATCATTAAGAAAAAGCCTGGCAGATTGCTGTCAGGCTTTTTCGTTTCTTGTTAATCCGGCTTACTTATTTGGAAGCTTTTTTGACATTTAATTTTTTTACTTTGGTTTTTTCTTCTTTGCTCTTCGGAATATAGACTTTCAGCAAACCGTTGTCGTAGCTGGCGTCTGCTTTGTCAAAGTCCAAATCCCAGGGCAGGGAGACGGTGCGTTTGAATGAACCGTAGCTGATTTCGGAGAAATAGCTTCCTCCTTCCTTGTTTTCATATGAATTTTTCTTCTCGCCGGAAATTGTCAGATAACCGTCTTCCGAAAGCTGCAGGTCAATGTCGTTTTCGTTCATGCCCGGAATTTCGGCGGTAACGTTTACGCTTTCTTTGTTTTCTTTAACTTCCAGCTTTGGCTCGAAATTGTTCCAGCTTGAAACGTCCCGGCTTTCCGGCAGGTCCAGCAGATTATAAAAGCTGCCGAACAGGTTTTTCAAATCGCGGTTGGTCGGAAAGTTCAATTCGTTCAGATAATGATGTTGATTATTATTCATAAGATCTTTTCTCATTTTACAATCCTCCAGATTTTATAATGAACTCTTTCTAAGTTTCATTTAGGAAGACATAAAGCCGAAAACAAGAGGCTGATGAAAAAAACTTGAAAAATAATTGGATGCACTTATAATCTAACTACCCAACAGGAAAGGACGGACAATGGCGGAACAATGGGCTTTGGTAAGCGATTTTGACGGAACGGTCAGTGCCGATGATTTTTTCACTTTGGTTGCCGGGCGCTATTTTACCGATGAAATGCTTGAACCCTGGCGCGAATATCTTTCCGGCCGCAAAAAACATTTTGACGCTTTAAATGAAATGTTCGGCCGGCTGCGCGGTTTGCCTGATCTGCCTGCTTTTGTTAAAAATATACCTCTGGATTCCTGGTTTCCCGAAACGGTTGCGCTTTGCCATGCCAAAAAAATTCCCGTTTACATCTGCTCTGCCGGTTGCGATTGGTATATAAACCTGCTTATCGGCGAGCTTATCGGCAAATACGGGGTTTGTCTGGTGACAAACCATTGCGATTACAGCGTTGAGACAGGCCTGGTAATGAAACGCCTACCGGAAGATCACCCGTGTTATGACGACAATATCGGTGTCTCAAAGGCCGCTGTCGTTAAAAATCTGAAAGAACGGGGATTTCGGGTTGTTTTTGCCGGAGACGGGCCGCCTGACATTCTGCCGGCGCGGGAAGCCGATGTGGTCTTTGCCAAAAAGCGCCTGCTGGACCTCTGCCGCCGTGAAAACATTAAAACCGAACCCTTCGCCGACTTTCGCGATGTCTGCCGCTGTATAAAGGAGATCTGAAATGCTGTATCCGCTCTATACCAATAAACAGATTAATATTCCCTACCTTTTAAAAATCGGTGACGGCAAGGTCAAAAAAATCGGCAAATATCTCGCCGATAAAAATCTTACCAATGCCGTTATTTTCTGGAGCGAGGGAATCCAGCGCCTTCTGGCCGACCGTCTTTATCCCGGGCTGGAGGAAAACGGCGTTAAAGCGGTTTATGAACAGGACGTGCGTTTTATCAATATTGAAGAAATAACCAAAATAACTTTCAGCCTGCCCAAAGCGGCCGAAGTCATCGTCGGCATCGGCGGCGGCAAGGCGCTTGATTTTGCCAAATTCAGCGCTCATCTGCTCAAGCTGCCCTTTGTTTCGGTTCCGACGTCCACTTCCAACGACGGTTTTTGCAGTCCGAATTCTTCGTTGATTGTTGACGGTAAGCGAAAGACGGTTAAAGCCAGCATTCCTTTCGGCGTCGTCGCTGACTTGGAAGTCGTTCGTGAATCGCCGCAGATATGCCTTTATTCCGGAGTAGGGGATATGGTCTCCAAAATTACCGCTCTCTATGACTGGAAGCAGGCAGCCGAACGCAAACTTGACCGTTACAACGACTTTGCGTCGCTGCTGTCTTACAATTCGCTGACGTTGCTGTTTAACAAACACAGCACCGATATCAATGAACCGTCTTTCCAGCGCAGTCTGGTTAATTCGCTGCTGACCAGCGGCATTGCCATGGAAATTGCCGGCAGTTCCCGTCCGGCCAGCGGTTCGGAGCATTTGATTTCTCACGGGCTGGATGCGGTTTCCCGCCGGCCGCGGATGCATGGTCTTCAGGTCGGAGTTGCGACTTATCTTTGTGCTTTGCTGCAAAATAATCCCAGCACGGCCAATGTCCGAGATATCCTGTCAATTACCGGCTTTTTCAATTACGTCAAGCAGGATCCTCTGTCAAAGGAAGACTTTATCAATGCATTGCAAATGGCACCCGGAATTAAAGCCAATTATTACACCGTACTGAGCGAACCGGACAGTTTCGCCCGTGCTCTGCAGTTTATTGACCGCGATCCGATTTTAAATCAGATTATCCGCTATTAAGCTAGCGGATAAGGTTTAAAAGGTTAAAGTAACGCTTGAGCAAACAGTCGTAAGTCGTGAGCTTTTGGCGAAAAATATTGTACAGTGTTTCATAATACCAAATTTGGCGGTCTTTCGGGCTGTGAAAATAATGCCAGACCAGGTCGCCGCCGCTTTCCAAACCGCAGACCATTGAATTCAGATTAGAAATTTTATCGGCACAGATAAGCAGAAGTCCGTCGGTTTCTTCCGTCGTTTCGGCATAACGAATGGTTTCCATTTTCCGTTCCTGCCAGGGAGCCTCCTTATCGCTTTCATTGTCGGCCATGATAATATGCAGTATGGCTTCGCTTTGTTCTGCCGGAAACATGGCACGGATGTCATCGGCCGTTTGGGACGTGTCTTCCAGAATATCATGCAAAATACCGGCAATGACCAGATTTTCCGATGCCTTGCAGCCAAGCAGAATTTCCGCCACGTCAAAAACGTGCGAAACATAGGGCAGACAATCAATTTTGCGGTTTTGCCCGCGGTGGGCTTCTAAAGCGAATTCTCCGGCTTTCAGAATGGCCGGCGTCATTTCCGCCTGATGCCGTTCGGTAAAGCGCTGCCAAAGTTCTGCGGCCGTCCGGTGATTGTAATCCATTGTCTCAGTCCTTTAACAAAATCTGCCAGGGGCGGGGAGCCGAAGTTTTTTCGCCGAAAAGCAATTCCGCCATATATTTGGTAACCGCGACATTGCTGTATTCCCGATGAATTTTTTCATGTCCGGCCGCGGCAATTTTCATGCGGGCCTGAGGATTGTTTTTATAAAATTTAAGCTTGTCATAAAATTCGTCCGGCGTTTCATAAAATACGGCTTCTTCTTCGCTGAACAGATCCTGAAATCCGTTGCGGCGATCCAAAAATGTGAGCTGACCGTTGGCCATGGCGTGTACCATGCGATCCGAACTGTAAAGATAAATATCGTTCAGCCGGCTGAGATTAAAACCCATGGCGCTCTCGCCCAGCGCCTTAATATAGGCGTAGCCGTTCAGCGCCGGCGTATTCTTAATGCCGGCGAGTTTCCATTTGAGCCCGGGCACTCTCCGGTCAGCTTCGTCGATAATGCTTTCCAGTTCCTCGTCCCGCCCGCAAAACTGGCGTTTCCCGGTATTGGCGCACAGCATCATGTCATAGGGAAGCTCTTTATGCTCGAAAGCCCGTCCGGTTTCCAGACTGTCGTCAGCCATGTTGGGCAGATAGCCGACCGCTTTTCCGGGGCGCTTGAATTGCTGCAGCAGGTTGCGGTCGCCGGTGCTGATTAGCGTCATGTCAACCGCTTCCAGACGCGAAGAAACCGCTTTGATGTTTCTTTCCGCATAGCCGGGAACAATCCAGTCACAGCTCCATTGCATGATTTTTAGAGCCGGAAACAGCCGCTTGATTTCAAACAGGGTTTCATTGCTGATTAAATCGGCATGCCCGATTAAAATTGCATCCGGCTCGGTAACTTTGCAGAAGTTGATTAAATGCTTGTTCAGTCTGTTCCGTCCGATAAAATTCATGTGTCCGAAACCGAACATCCGGCACAAATCCCGGTCAGGATAATTCAGCACCGAATAGCCGTTGCGAATAAGCCCGTTGGAGATTTTGAACGGGAAACCGACCTGAAAACATCCTTTGAGCCGGATTAAGTTAAAGTTTGACACATGAATAATTTTCTTCATCAGACAGTCTCATTTTTGGAACAAATGTTTAAACCACAAATTAAAGCGGGCAATTATTTTGAAAAACGGATGCAGAAAACGCGGAGCCTGCCCGGCGGCGGAAAACATCACCGAAACCCTTTGAATGTTGCAGTCGATAGCCACGCCCATCCGGTGATGCCCCTGATTAAGGGTATCCTGAATGCCCAGATTGCGACAGAGCATGATATCCAGCGGAAAGCGGTCGTCATAGCCGTTCCGGCGCATGCTGTCCGCCAGCTGCCGATAGAGCTTTTTGCGTTCGCTCTCGGGCATTTTGTATTTGGGGTTGGAGAATTGATAGGCATTTTCCGGCGTGCGGAAACTGCGCTCGATTTTAAGCCGCCGGATTTCAAAAGGATTGATGTGATAAATATTGCTGGAATAAGCCTTGTATTTGTAACGCAGCACCCGGATGAGCGGTGATACAAAGTCCCATGCCGCCGTTCGGGAGATAAAGGCAATGCGAACCGGAATAAAGTCCCTGCCGTCGGCAACGGCTTTTTCCACCAAACTGCGCCCTTTGAGCAGCGTGTCATAAATCACCGGTTTCTGCGCATCATAAATGTCTTTTTCCCCGATGAGGATAACAACCTTGTCCGCGCAGTCTGCCTTGCAGCTTTTGGGGCTGTCGGCAAGCACGGCCAAATCCCGGGGATCAAGATGATAAACTTCAGATGAGTAACAAATATGGCGCATAAATTTCTCCTGACACTATTGATACATTAGTTTCCACAAAGAAGCAAATAAAAATGCCTCACTCTCCACAATCCGCCCGCGAGGACATTTTTTTTGCCGAAGCCTTGAATTCATGGGTTTTGAACTTACATTCTGCCCCGTTAAAAATGCTTAAACGGGAGAGGAAAAGTGACAGCGGCCGACGGCAACGTGATGTATAAACTGGAGAAAGGCTACCAGATAACCCGGGTTCTGGGAAAAGAATGCCTGATGATTTTGCGCGATAAATACAGCACGCCGTTGGCCACCATCGAACTTTGCCGGGGAAAAATTTCGTCCGTAACGCCGTATCGCGGCGCCGAAAACGACCGCAACCATATCCGGGTTATTCAAAGATTTGTCCGCCGTTATCATTACAGTCTGACGGCAGAGGCCGCGCTGAATCTGAGCCTTAACGTGGTTAAACGCGACGGGAAAGAAACTTACTATACGTCGTCCGAACTGACGGCTTCCCGTCTGGAACGGCTGTTTAAAAATTACGATACGTTGGCCGTAACTCTGAATAATTTCCGCAAACGCAAGCTGATAGTTCCTTCCTCTGCCAAAAAATGCAGTTTGAATCTGAGCCATGCCATCGTTTCCAAGCTGATTGTCAGCCGCAATTCGCACGCGGCGATAGATCTGCGAGACAACCGCTTTGTCGAAACGCTTATAATCGGCGACAGCTTTCGCGGCAGTCTGAATTTTTCCCGCTCCGATATACAAAACATCAAACTCGGAAATAACTGTCGCTGCGATATTTTCTGCATCCATAGCGGCAAATGCTTTGAAATGACGCTCGGTGACGTTTACAGCGGCATTTTGGATGTGCGGGATTCCTGTTTTCACCGGATAAAAACCGGATATTACTGCTATGCCGTTATCCGTCTTAGTGAAAATTGGGGCAAGAAAGACGTCATTATCGGAGATTCTTTTCGCGGCTCACTGTTTATTGATTCCGTTTTGGCCGAAAATGTTGAAATCGGCGATGACTGCCGCGGCCGTATTTCCGTCCGCGAACATAACCGCCGGCAGGGCATCAAGCATATTGACATTGCCGACGGTTTCAAAGGCGAGATAGACCTGGCCTCCGCCTTGGCGCTGCAAAAGGTTGAAGTCGGGGCTCATGCGGCCGGCAGCATCAACCTGTCCGGTTGTCCGTCCATTCAGGCCGTCAAGTTTGAAGAGGATTTTTCCGGCCGGGTTGATCTGCGCAATTCTGGGGTCATTTATGTCCGGGCCAAAGACGGCTGCAGCGGCCGGTTTGTCCTTCTCCACTGCGAAAATTTAAGTCTGCTGCGCTTACCCAGAGACAAAAGGGCGGATGTTGCCGTCGAGCGTATGCCGCAGTCGGTCGGAACCGACAGTCGTAATTTTTATTATCATTTTGATGAAAAGGAACTTCCGGCGGAATTGTCCTCGCCGTTTTATGCCAGCTGGGTCAAAAAGCTGCGTCATTTTATACATCGTCATTTCATTCTCTGAAATTGTTTCAGTTTTGTTACAAAAATTTGTTGAGCCGGGCCGCAAAATATGTTATATTATAAACATAACGTAACGCGAATATAATTATGGCTTGAAGGAGTGTTGGTCATGGTAGCTCTGGTTAAGGAAACAAAAGGTGAAGTCTTCATCAAAGCGATTGAAGAGGCCAAAAATAATAAGGGACATATTTTTTCCCTGTTGCTGGAAACCCTTCAGAATGAATATCCTCAGGCAGAAGCTGTGACAATTGTCAACAAAGTCAAAAATTTTGACGCTCTGGTCAACTATGATGCCAGCCTGGCCAAATTTCAGATTGGCCGCAACGGCGATAATATTCGTAAAACGATGGAAGACATCAGCTCGACGGAAGTTCTCGGCGAAGACAACTTCAAATACAAACAGCTGATGATAAAAAAACTGAACGTGCTGGCTTCAATCAATCCCGATGCCAAAACCTATGCCGACTTGGCTGCCGCGGCATATATTTCCCAGGGGTTCGGCGACGCCAAACTGTTCAAACGCGAATTTACCAACTACGTGCATAATCTGCATAACATCAGCACGGTCGGCTGCTGGGATACCGAGTGTCTGGCGCGGCTGGGCTGTTAACCGACTTTTAATTAAAAAACTTCTATACTGTCTCCATAATGCATTTATGGAGACAATTTTTATGTCCGTTATCAAAACAATCGGCGTAATGACCGGCAATTCGCTTGATGCCGTCGATGTTGTCCTGACAGCCTTTGACGGGGTAAATATTTGCGATTTGGCTGCTCATACTCTGGCTTATCCGGCAGAATTGTCTGACCGGTTTCGCCGCCTGCGCGGACAGTTGAAGCAAACTGCCGCCGATATGGAAAGTTTTGCACGGGATACTTTTTTTTCCGAAACTGTAAACGAATATACCTCACTGGTCGCCCGGGCGGTCAATGAGCTGCTTGCCCGGAGCAATACGCCGAAAGATGAAGTTGACGCCATCGGTTTCCACGGACAGACCTGCGATCATTTTCCGCCTTCCATTGCCGGAGATTTGCCGCCTTATACGCTGCAAATAGGCAATCCTAACCTGCTGGCGGATTTGACCGGAGTTCCCGTGATTTATGATTTCCGTTCTGACGATCTGATGAACGGCGGGGAGGGTGCCCCGCTGGCTCCCATGCATAATTTTCACCTGGCCGCGAGCCTGCGGGAGAAAGGTGTTTTTCCGGTTGCATTCTGTAATGGCGGAAACACCGGAAATATTGCGCTCATCAGTCAGAACGGCGCCGGAAAAGATATTCTCCTCGGCTGGGACGTCGGGCCGTTTAACCACTTCGCCGACACCATAACCCGAACCTGTTTCGGCGCCCCTTATGACAAAGACGGCCGTTACGGCAAAAAAGGTCATATCCAAACCGATTTGCTGGATAAACTTTTTAACCAAACTGCCGTCAGCAAAACCGGCGAAAATTTTTATCTGTCCCGTCCGCCCAAATCGTCAGACCCGTCATGGTACCGTCTGCCGGATATCAGCGGTTATCAGGCGGAAGATGTGTTGCGGACGGTTGAATATTTAAGCAGTTATGTCTTCTTTCATTCTTTGTCATACATTCCGGAAGACGTTATGATGCCGGAATATTTTCTGCTTTTCGGCGGCGGTTGGAACAACCCGTTGATGACGGATGATTTTGCCGCTCTGTTGCATGGCGGAGAAAATCTTGTTTTGCCGCAGCATCGGGCATTGTTTGAGCGGCTGCGGTCCCGTTTTGCTCAAAGCCCGCACATTGCCCGGACAGACAGATACGGCATCAGCGGACAGTATATGGAAGCCGGGATACTTGCCGATTTGGCCCGTTGCAAAATAAAAAACATTCCCTTTACCACGCCGGAAACCACCGGCTGCAAAACACCGACAGTCTGCGGCATCTGGTGTTATCCGCACGACAGGCAGCAGCCCCTGTATAACCGTGCTGCTCCCGGCTGGCACAAAAAAATCCCCGGTTGATACGGGGATTTTCTTTATGCTGCCTTTTTACGGAATCTTACTGTCCTGGGGTTTCCGTTAGCCGCTTTGCCTTTCGGCCCGAATTTGGTGCGGCTTTTGGCTTTCTTGTCCGGGGCATAAGGCTTAAACGGATTTTTTCCTTTTGCCTTGGCTTTGCTTTTGGGCAGAGACTGCCCGGCATTCAGCGGCGTAAGATCAATCGGGCAATCTTCGCCGACGGCCGGTTTCGTGTCGGCATTGGCTGACGGATGCATCAGCTTATAAATGGCCTTCCACTGAGAAGCATCTTTAGGAGTCAGCAGATTAACGGCAATTCCGGAAGCCCCCGCCCGTGCCGTCCGGCCGATGCGGTGAATATAGTCTTCCGGGCATTGCGGCAGGTCATAGTTAATCACGCTTTCAATATGCGGAATGTCCAGCCCTCGGGCGGCAATATCCGTTGCCACCAGAATACGGCTTTTCATCTTGCGAAAATTGGCGATAACCCTTTCTCGTTTGGCTTGTCGCAAATCGCCGTGAATGGCGTCGGCCGATTGATTTTCTTTGTTGAGTTTGGCAGCCAGTCTTTCCGCCCCGAATTTGGTCTTAACAAAAATTAAAACCGAACCGTCGCGTTCTTTCAACTGTTTCATCAGTTCTCCGTATTTTTGCGCATCATTTGTTTTGACGATTTCCTGGCGGATATTGTCCGCCGCCGCGGTTGTCGAACCGATGGCTATTCTTACCGGGTTGGTCAGATATTTGCGTGACAGGCTGATGATATTGGCGGGCAGAGTTGCCGAAAACATCAGTGTTTGGCGTTTGGCAGGCAGAAATTTGGCAATCTGTTCGAGCTGAATGCCAAAACCCATGTCCAGCATACGGTCTGTCTCGTCTAAAACCAGAAAATCAGTTTTATTCAAAACCAGACTGCGACGCAGCAAATGGTCGTTTATTCGCCCCGGAGTGCCGACAATCAAACGGGGATTGCGTTTCAGCTGTTGCAATTGCTTAAACATGGAATCTCCGCCGATAAGCAATGCGGAAACAATTCCGGAATCTTTTTCCAGCATTGACCGAGCCGCAGAAATAACCTGTTGTGCCAGCTCTCGCGTCGGCAGCAGCACCAATGCGCAGGATAACGGGTTTTCCAACAGGTGGACAATCATCGGAATGGCAAAGGCAGCGGTTTTTCCGGTGCCTGTCTGTGCGGAACCGAGAATGTCATGTCCCTGCAACGCCACGGGAATTGACTGTTGCTGTATCGGGGTAGGTGTGTTAAAGTGAATGGCATTAAGCGCGGTTAGAATTTTCTCAGGCAGGCCCAAGTTGGCAAAATTTGACATTTTGTTTTCTTTCAATAAATTGTTTATACATACGAAAATCTAAAACACTGCTTTATTTTGATAAACAGTGCCAACTCTAAACAAATCCATTGATAAGAAAATCTTTAAATAAGAAGAGCTGCAAGAATCTCAAGCGCCACTATACAGGGATTAATTTAAATAACAAGCTTTATTTTTCTGTCGCTTTGCGCTTAAGGCTGACAAGGGCAATGCCGCCGATTACCAGTATGCCGCCGATGAAATCGGCACTGTACAGCTTTTCTCCCAGAAACAGATAGGCTTCCACCCCGCTGAATAACGGCAGCAAATAATAAATAATTGACGTCTTAACGTTGCCGATGGCCGCCAGTGCACTGTTCCAAGCCAAATAAGACAAAACGGAATTAAAAACGCCGAGATAGAAAATAACCGCCAAATCTTCCCCGTTAAAACGGCGCAGCAGTGCGGGAGGAGTCGTCAGCAGCATGAGCGGCAGAAGAATAACGGCGCCGACCACGGCCGTCGCCGCCAGCATGGCTGATTGCGAAATCTGCGGCGGCCTTTTGTATTGCAGAAAAGAATATACGGCAAAAGAAAAAGTGTTTAACAACATTAAAAAATCGCCCGGTACGAATTGAAAGTTTTTTAGCCGGGTAAAATTGCCGTTTAAGATAATGACCGTTACGCCGAAAATGGCAACGGCCAGCCCCAGCCACTGCCGCCCGGTAATCGGAGTTTTCAGAAAAATGCGGGACAGAAAAACCAAGAATATCGGCCCGGTAACGTCCAATAATCCCATATCAATGGCCGAGGCTGTCCGTCCGGCATAATAAACCAGCGTGTTGTCAAACACCATGCCGGTAACTGCCAACACCAGAACCAGTTTCCAGTGCCGCAGTAGGTCGGAAAAACTCTCTTTGACATTTTTTCTGGCAATGAACAACAGAATAACTCCGGCAATCAGCCACCGGCCGAAAGCAATCTCCATCGGCATCAGCGAAGTTGCGAACGAGCTGGCAATAATCAGATTGATACTCCAGAAAAAAACCGCCGTCAGGGCAAACAAATAGCCTGATAAGGAATTTTTGTGCATTTTTTATCTCTCTTTCTTTCAATTTATTCGAAGATATAATCGCAGCCGGAAAGATTTAAATATTGATTTTCGTTGTAAAAAAACCTATAAACAGTTCAAATATTTAATTATTAAAACTAAACGTTATGAAAAATTTTATTATTTTGTTGCTGCTGTTGGGCGGTGCTGTAACATTGAATTCCTGTCAAAAAGAGGAAGACAACTGGGCTGAAGAACTGTTGCTCGATAATCATGGCCGAACTACGGTTAAAAAAGTCTATAAAAATGTTACCTTTGTTTCGGATACGTTTATTCCGTTCAAATGCTGCGTTTTTACGTTTGCGGACGGTGCTCATAAATATGCCCAGAACCTTCGGATTGACGGTGCGGTCGGCAACGGTTATCCCGTTGAAGGATACCAGACTTATAAAGCTTGTCCTGATGAAATTTATCAAATCACGATGGGAACGCCGTCATCCCGGATAGCTCCTGAAAACAATCAGGTTCTTTCTACCCGCGGATTAATCCTCTCGGGCTATAAAGACGGCCGCATTGTTGAAGATTTTACCATGCGCTGCCGGTTTACGACCTTTTTGATTTTGGGCTTTCCGCTGATAACTCAGTTCGATACCCAGTTTTTGGAACTCGAAAACGGAAACCTGATTTATATCAAGGACTACCGTTCGCAGGGAGAAACCTTTCACGCCGGGGATTATATCCGCTATAAAACTTATACGCTCAATCCCAATGAAGCAGTCGTTATCGAAAAAACCGAGCCTTGAGGCCCGGTTTTTTTACAAACAGCGTTATTAAAACGGTGCAGAGCAGACGACACCTTTTGAACCGGACGATGATCCTGAATAACAATAGTCAGATGTGCCGACGCAACTGCAATAGCCACAGTCCGATGTGTAAAATGTTCCGCCGGGTGTGATTTGACAAGCGTGCGGACAACTAGCTAATCCCCAAATTGCTCCTCCGGCCGTCATGCCATTACATAGGGTAGAAGCTTCACTGGTTGACGTCGTGCTTCCTCTTGATATTGCCAGTTTTCCATGCTGTCCGGTACTATCAACAGAAACGACTGTTCCTAAAGCAACACCGTCTTTAACATAAGTGTCTCCGACTTTGTAGGTAGTTGTAGGTGTTGTGCCTCCGGCAATTTTAGCCAGCGTGTTTACGCAACGTATTACACCTTGGAGAGAACAGCTACTAAATGAAACAACTTTTCCTGTTGAAAATGAGATTGCTATAGGATCATTATTCTGATTACCATATACATAATTTCCCGTTCCCAAAGATGTTGCCGAAAGGGTTGCCAAAGTTGCCTCTATTTTATTTTTATTAGCATAAATAGTTTCTAATTCTTCTTTGGTTGGATTTGTCCATTCTCCCTTATTATTTGCCGTATATGAAGAACACTCTGTCCCTGTTACATTGTAAAGACAATCAATACCTGAAGTTTTTTGAGGAGATAAAGCAACAATCTGTCCTGAAGTACTGTAAACCACACCGACAGGTATTTTAGTTGGAATGGGTACGGCAGAATATGTTCCGTCCGAATAGGCAATATCGCCGACGGCAATGGGTTCCCCTTCGCCGGCATTACGATAAGCCGTACAAAAATATTTGCTTTGGTCGAACGGACATTTCAATTGAGCCAGACCGCTGCACTCGTCGGCGGATTTGTCATATCCGAGACTTTCACAGGTAGGGGGCACGGCGCATGTCTGGGCATTTGCGGAAAATGCGGAGAAAGCCGTTGTCAACAACAGCATTGCTCCTATTGTCATCTTACAATTCTTGTTCATGGTCTTTCTCCTTAATCAGTTGTTTTATCTTTCTTCGGGCCCTGCGCCCGTTTTACGGTTT
>OJJE01000200.1_pt1 | contig 27449 bp, 27 predicted proteins | sample 1596091 | NCBI WGS metagenome assembly OJJE01 (sample SAMEA4350129, study PRJEB24818) | metagenome | biome: human; feature: gut; material: faeces | place: Denmark | collected 2013-09 | reverse complement strand
AGATACTAGTGTCTTTCATAATGGTGCTATTGATTCTACCTTTCTATATCTCTTATATTCAGTTTTTTTTTTTGAGAGGCTGTTGATTTGAACAGGGATTATGTTTTTTTTTTCAAGCAGAAGACGGCATACGAGATAGGAGTCCGTCTCGTGGGCTCGGAGATGTGTATAAGAGACAGGGATTACTGGGGGTATTTGTCCTTACCGCCTGCATGGGAACTTTGAGCCACCCGGTCGAAATTCCGCCGGAAGAAGTCGAATGTGACGAAAACGGCAACAAAGTCTGCACCCAAACCAATGCTGCGGCTCAACCGGCCGGCGGCATGCAGGACAGCGAATTTGTCAACTATACGAAAGTTGCGGCGGATTACCGCGAATACGGCGAAAGAACGCCGCGCGACCAGAATATTGTTGACGGCGGTGCCGGAAGCAACATGTCTGCGGCTATCCCCCCGTCTATCGAGAGTGAAGTTGTCGATTATGAAGAAGAAATCAAGGAAAACGATACCGGAATGTCTAACGGCAGCGGCGAATATAACGCCGAAGACCCGGTAGAAGACTGGCTGGCCGAAGAAGGGCAGACCCTGAAAGACCTGCTGACTGAATGGAGCGAAAGAGCCGGCTGGAGATTAATCTGGAATTCTAACCGCAATTACACGCTCACGGCCGGTGCGATGTTCCGCGGCCGTTTTGCCGATGTCAGCTCCGCGTTAATCAGAGCTTTTGCCAGAGCCCGGCCGGCGCCGATTGCCACTTTTTACAAAGGAAACCGCGTCTTAGTTGTTGAGACCATGGAGGATGAAAATGCTTATGAATAAGATTACCAAGTACAGCCTGGGCGCTTTAATGGTCGCAATTGCGGGTTCCTGTTCGCTTTCAACCAAAATGGATGCGACCATTGACCGCGAGGTTGAAGCAACGACGCAGTTGAAAGAGACGGCCAAAATTCCGGACAAAGCTCTTAACGACGACGTGGTTCGCGTCAAAAACGACATCTGGCTCGGCGATTCAAGCCAAATAGAATATGAAGGCCAGCCTATTCCGTCATATCTGGAAGGGAAAGACGGCATTACCTTAATCAGTAACCGTCCGATTACGCTGTATGAAATCGGCGATATGATTAACAAAATTACCGGAATGCGCGTCAGTTACGCAACACATTTGGAAAAAGAAGTTTTAAGCAACGGCGCCAAAAACAAGCCGACGGCACAAGCTATCAACGCGGACTGGACCGATCCCAGCAAGATGCTAGTTTCCTATCAGGGGCCGCTGAGCGGGCTGTTGAACGAAATCGGTTCCCGTTTCGGCATTTGGTGGAAATATGACCGTAAAGAAATTTATTTTTACAAATTCGTTACCAGGACTTTCGTTTTATATACGCTGCCGAGCACGCCGTCCCTTTCGGTTAATGTCGGCGGTTCTTCACAGGGCAGCGGCGGTTCGTCTTCCATCTCACTGCAAAGCAGTACCAAGATGGATTTCTGGAAGAACATTGAAACAGCCATAAAGAACATGCTGGACAAAGATTCAAAATACACGATGGATCCGTCCAACGGTACGATTACCGTCAGCGCAACACCGAACGACATTAAAAAGGTGGCTAAATACATTAACGAGCAAAATACCCGCTTGTCACGTCAGGTGGCCATCAGCGTTAAAGTTCTGCAGGTCAGCATTGACGACAGCGATCAATATGGTTTGGACTTGTCTGCCGTTTGGAAAAGTCCGCAGGGCGAAAGCATCGGCGTTTCCAGTATTGCCGGCGGTTTGGGGCAAGACGTCACCAAGAACCTGACAATGACCCTGCTGCCCGGAAACGTTACCGTTAACGGTGCACTGCAGGCTTTGTCAACTCAGGGAACGACCAACCTGATTACCAGCGGTACGGTTACCACGCTAAACAATAAACCTGCCCCGATTCAGGTTGTTAAAAAGCAGAACTATATTTCGGAAATTACCAAAACCAACAGCGGCGGCGATGCCAGCTACTATGACGTTTCGACAGAGACCGAAGAAATCGAAACCGGTTTTACCATGGACGTTTTGCCGCGTATTCTGGAACACGGACGGTTAATGCTGATGTTTAACCTAACCCTTTCGGATTTGATTTCGTTGGAAAAAGTCAGTCTGGATGACCGTACCGACGGCGAAACCAGCGAAGGCGGCGGACAATATATTCAGAACCCGATTATCGAATCCCGCGGGTTTACGCAGGAAGTTGCGATGAAATCAGGGCAGTCTTTGGTACTGACCGGTTATGAACGGGTTGAAAATACCAGTGAAAAATCCGGTGTCGGTTCGGCCAACAACTCACTGCTCGGCGGTACGGCCACAGCCAGCAAAACCAGAAGCATTCTGGTCATTATCCTGACGCCGGTGGTTCTGGATTCTCCGTTATCTCCGGAATCAAGAATGAAAGATTAATATAGGAAAAAAACAAATGGTGCTGGAAGACGCTAAGTTTCAAGATCAAGACTTTGATTCGAATGTTAACCGTTCCTGGGGGACGGAGATTAACATCGAAGGAACGTCTTACGCCACCAGTTTGTTCTGGCAGCCCTTGCAGAACAAAGACGATCCGTATGCGGAAGTGGAAGAAGCTTCCGCAGGCGTTTTGGAAGGGGCTGACCTTTTCTGTATCAAACCGGGCAAAGCGCCGCAGTTCGGTATTTGCGTCTCGCATGAAGGATATAAGTCGGGAACACCGGCTGCGGCGGTTTCTCTGGCTACAGCATTAAGCGACCGCTCTTCTTTCGTCGGCGTATTCAAAGTCAAAAACGGCTGGTGGTACACCTGCGTCCGTAACGATATTATCCTGTCTGACGGCGATATGCTCTTTCTTAACGAGGAAGACGCCAAAAACCAGTTTCTGTCGATGTTGGCCGTGCCGGACTGGGGCCGCAAAATTGCTCCGCCGGAATGGGAAATTGAAGAGACCGAATATCCGGAATTAGGAAAACTTTTACAACGCGGTGCCAAAGGCAAACTGCAAAAGATTAAAGCGTTGCGGGGAACCAAGCTGATTGCGGTTATTGCCGTTTCCGGCATTATCGGTTTCTGGCTGCTGTCCAGCATTATCAGCAGTTTGTTTTTCAGTCCGCCGAAACGGCCGATTATCGCCCCGGTTCAGCCCAAAATCGTTAAACCGGTGGAGGAACCGCCCGAGATAAAGCCGTGGGAGCGTTTAAATAACCCGACAGATATTATGTTGCAATGTCGTGACGGCATCAATGCATTAATTCGAATTATGCCTCCGGGCTGGAAAATCGGCGGTTTATCCTGCGGACCCAGCGGTGTAACCACGTTCTGGACTCGAGAAGTCGGCCGTATCAGTTGGATTGACAAGGCTTTAAACGTGTCCGGCATTAATTTTTCGGGCAAATCGGTTTCCGATGACGGAAATACGATGATGGTTTCTGTTCCTTTAAATAAGGTTGATATTATCTCGTCGCCGCCGCAATATATGGACGTGGATTTAAAAAACGTACTGAACAATATGTTTCAGGCTATCGGGCAGGAGATTTCTCTGACAAGTTTTTCTTATACTTCGCCGCGCAATAATATATATCGTTCAGTCAAATTCAGTTTTGACTCGATGCAAAATCCGTCGGTCTGGAATGATTTATTAACAAAATTTTCAGGACTTGAGATTAATAATATAAAATATGACGTTACCAGCAAGAAGTGGCATTATGAGGGAGCAATCTATGTATTATAATATCAGAAACAGTTTAGGCATTACAGCTCTGGCGCTGATTATTGCAGCCGCAGCCGGGCAGCCGGCTTATGCCCAACTTCCGAATTCAGGTGCAGCCAATGCCCTTCCGAGCGAAATAACGCTGAACGATACCGACGACGACAGCGGCTTGCTGGTTCCGCCTTCGTTAAATGATGATGCTCCGACAGAACTTCCGGCACCGCAGTCTGACGATGAAGCGATTATTCCTCTGACCGGGCCGGATCAGAATGCATCAAATGACTTAAACCTGCCGAATTTGAACGGTGACAGCGGTTTGTTGCCGCCGGATAACAATGCCGCCAACAATACGGCGCCGATACAACCTATGACTGCAGCCAATCAGGCCCCGTCAGCAGGGTTGCCTGCCGCCGCGCCGCAAGTGCAGCCGGCTAATCCGACCTTGTCCCCGCTGTCCAGACCGCAGCCGACAACACCGGAAAGTAGCAACTTCGGCGAAGGAATTTTATCGCAGGTTGACAATGAATTATTTAACCAGATGTCTGATTTGGAAAAACAAACCAGCTTGCTGACTTTGGAACTGCGCCGGGAAAAAGTTAAAAACGAGATTGCAGCAATTAAAGCCGCCCGGCAAAAGGCCGTTGATGATCTCAACGAGAAAAAAGCGGAAAAAGAGCGCAAACGGATCGAATGGGAAAAAGAGCAGGAACGCAAACTGCTGGTAGAAGAGCAGAAGCTGAGAGAGCTTAACATTGCCTATGAAAAGCTGAGACAGGAAAATATTGTCAACGCATATAAAGAGCAAATGCTGGATACCAACCAGAAATGGATTGAAAACAATGCCCGTTTGTACGGAGAAATCGTTAAGACCGAGGAAGACAGAGAAAAACTGGTCAAGAACTTTAAAATGAAGCTTAACCACTTGGCTCAGTTAGCTTCCAAGGCAGCCGACGCCGCAGAAACGGCAAAAAAGAATTACAGCCGCGAATTGGCCAATCTGCAAACGCAGATTTCCATCCTGAAATCACGACTGGAGGCGGAAAAGCTGGCCAGAGAAGAAGAAAATACGGCAAAGAACAAAGACAAGACCAATCCTTTTGCCTCGGCCTCGGAAGAAAATGCCGAAGAGAAAAAGAATCAGAAATTGTCTGACGAATACGCGATTATGGAAATCAGCGGAAAAGGCAACGAACTGGCGGCCAAATTAATCAATAAGAGCGGTTCTTCCTTTATGGTTCAGAAAGGAACGGTTCTGCAGAGCGGTCATACGGTTGACGAAATTTCGCAGACTTATCTGCGGGCTGACAAAAACGGCACCAAAGATTATTTATACTTTGCCGCCGGCGGCGTACTTGACCGTGAACCGGTCAGATCTTCCGCCGCCAGAGCCGGAATTACCCCGCTGCCGCAAAGAGGCGGAAACGGCGACAATGATTTGGAACCCCTGCCAAGCTTGAATTCAAGTCAGGGATTGCCCAGCCTTCGTGAAGGGATGTTTATCAGGTAAGTAAAAAAATGGCCGACGAATCAGAAATTCAAGAAGCTGCTTCCGACGCCGGAAAGACTTCAGGTCAGGTTATCGGCGCCTCAGAAGCAGGCGGAGGAAAGAAATATAATCTGATTGATGACCTTTTCAGCGGCGGGAACAAGCTTCTGACGCTTCCGGGTTCTTCGCTGGTTATCAATGACGATACCCGGCGTTTGCTGGCTTTGTTTGCCGATGGGCGTTTTCTGGTTGTCGAATCTCATAAATTTGACGGGCGCGTTTTAAGTTTCGAAGTTCTGGCCCGCAAAAAACATCTGAACATCAGCAAACCGACCTATGTCAGCCAAAACGAAATCAATGCCGTTTACGCTTACGGCGAACGCGCACAGCCGATGTCGGACATTGAGGGCGATGAAGACCTTGACCAACTGCAAATGCAGAAAGACTTCGTTAACGTAATTGCCCGGGCGGCCGCGGTAAAGGTGTCAGACGTTCACGTTGTGGTGGCCGACAGCACGCAGATTATGTTTCGCGTCAACGGTATGATGCAAACGGTGATGGAGTATAACAAAGACTGGGGCGAATCTTTTGTCCGCGCCGCTTTCGCTTCGGCAGACATTTCCGACTCAAACTATGCGCAAAACGAGTTTCAGGGCGCTCAGAAACTGGGATCAACACCGCTGCGCGGCTCCAAAGGCAAATTGATGCTGCCGCATAACGTTCTGGCTATCCGTTTGCAGTTTAACCCGATTGCATTCGGTTCGCAATATTTGGTCATGCGTCTGCTGTATGCCGATGAAAATCCTGACGGCAGCGGCGATTTGCAGGCTCTGGGTTTCGGCGAATATGAAGAAAACCTGTTTTACCGGCTGCGGGCGGTTCCGACCGGATTGAGCGTTATTGCCGGGCCGACCGGTTCGGGAAAATCAACAACCCTGCAGCGCAACATGATTAAACTGTTGCAGGAAAAAAATTACGAAATTAACCTGATTACGGTGGAAGACCCGCCGGAATATCCTATTCCCGGCGCCCGGCAGATGCCGGTTACCAATGCCAATACCGAAGAAGAAAAGGCCGAAATGTTTACCAAAGCATTGTCGGCGGCACTGCGTTCAGACCCGGACGTTATGATGGTGGGCGAAACTCGTGCTTTGGCTACGGCAGAATTAACTTTTAAGGGGGCATTATCCGGACACGGCGTATGGACGACCCTGCACGCCAACAGCGCCCCGGCGATTATCACCCGACTGCGAGACATGGGGATTCAGCCATATATGCTGGCGGATCCCGAATTGGTTAAAGGGTTGATTTCACAACGTTTATTCCGCAAATTATGTCCGCATTGCCGGGTCTCGGTCAAAGAGAGGCTTAACGACCCGGCGGTCAAGCGGCTGAAGATTGCCCTGGGTGATTTCGGTATTGAAAATACCTATGTGCGCGGACCGGGGTGCAAATTTTGCGACAACAAGGGAATTAAAGGGCGTATGAGCGTGCCGGAAATTATTTTGCCGGATGCGGTTTTTCTGGAGCTGATGATTGCCGGCGAAACCCGCAAAGCAATTGATTACTGGACCAGCGATTTGAACGGGCGGCCGTTGAAAGACGCCGCAATCGAACGTATGCTCAAGGGCTATATTGATTTGGACGAGGTTGAGCGCTGGTGCGGCCTGCTTGACCAACGTCCGGCTTACTAGGAGGATTTTATGGCACAAGACGATAAAAAACGTTCCGAGACATTGACCCGCGCAATGAAAAGCGTCGGCGCGGTTGAAATACAGTATGCCAAACTTGTTACAAAAATGTCTAACAAGACAAGACTGAAGATGTATCGGAAAATCGCCTCACTGATGTCTAACCGCTTTTCGCTGATGGATGCGCTTGACTTGCTGTACGATGGCGCCAGCAACGGCGGCAAGAGCCCAGGCGAGCCGATTGCAATCGCCATTGCAGCTTGGTCCAAGTCTTTGCAAAACGGTTTGACGTTTGCCGACGCCCTGAAAGGCTGGGCTCCGGCGCGTGAAAGACTGATGCTTTCCACCGGTGACGTCTCTAACCTTGAAAGCGCGTTATTAAACCTGATTAAAGTAACGGAAGGAACAACCAAAATGGTGCGCCCGATTGTGGGGGCTATCGTTTATCCGGCATTCCTGATGTTTATGTCGGTATTGATTTTGTACGGTATCGGCGCCTACATGGTGCCGCCGATGCAGGAAGCCGCCCCGAATGTGCGCTGGCGCGGATCGGCGAAAACACTGGTTGACGTTTCCGACTGGATCAGAACCTACTGGACGGTTGCTTTTGCGGCTCTGCCGACAGTGATGGCGATTATTTATCTGACTATCGGCATTTGGCGGGGTTTAATCCGTTCATTTTTCGACAATTTGCCGCCATGGTCGTTGTATAAAGTCTTTTCAGGCATCAGCTGGCTGCTGGCGATGTCTGCTCTGGTCAAAAGCGGTACGCCGGTTTCAACCGCATTACAGGCACTGCGGCGTGATGCAAACCCTTATCTGCGGGAAAGAATCGATAAGACGCTCATCTTCGTCAATAACGGTGACAACCTCGGCCAGGCTCTGGAAAAAACCGGGCTGGATTTCCCGGACAGGGAGATTATTGCCGACCTGAAGATTTATTCCGAACTGGACAATTTTGAAGAGGCAATGGACAAGCTGGCCAATGACTGGCTGGAAGAATCGGTCTATGTTATTGAGCAAAAAGCCAGCGTTCTGAACATGGTTGCTCTGCTGTCCGTCGGCGGCGTTATTGCCTGGGCGGTTATGGGCGTTTTCGACATGCAAGACCAAATCACCAGCGGAATGGGATAAGACAATGAAAAAAATAAAAGATTATCTGCTTTTTCTGAAACAGCGTTTTTATGCTTACCGTCGTGCGGTTAAGCTGGATCAGAAAATTATTATTGCCATTACGGTTATGACGGCGGCGATTATTATTGTTTTGGCCTGGATTATCCGGCCGAATCCCAAAATTGAAATCGCGGCAACCCAACTGGCACAAACAGCCAACAACATCCGGCTGTTTTATCAGACCAAACCGGGATATTGGGGGCTCAACACCGAAACGGTCATCAAAAACAATTTGGAAGCCGGCGGCATGCTGATTGACGGCAAACTGCAAAACGCTTTCGGCAAACCGGTTATTATCGGTGAAGATGAACAAGGCAGCATTATCATGCCGGGAACGCGTCATTTTACGGTTACGTTTCCCGAACTCAACAAAAGCGAATGTACGGTTATGGCCGCTTTTCGGCTGAACGAAAGGGAGAGCCTGAGCCTGTTGCAGATGATTATCAGCAACGGCGAACAGCGCTATGAATTTAACTGGGGCGGAAGTAATCCGCTGCCGATTACCAAACAAGACGCAGCCAAATATTGCGGCAAAAACAATATTGTTTCCTGGCGGTTTGAATAAAGTTTTATTTTTTATGACTAAAGTTATAAATAAAGAGCAAAAGATATAGCTAAAGCCAGAATTGTAACAAAATTTTAACCTGTTATAATTATGATAGAATGCAGTTGAACTAAGGAGAAAGAAAATGGTTAACTTACTTGAAAAAAATGAACAGACCGGCCGTTCCATGGTGGAAATGCTCGGCGTGCTCGCAATTATCGGCGTTCTGTCTGTCGGCGGTATCGCAGGTTATTCAAAAGCAATGACAAAATTTAAAATTACCAAAACAATGGATCAGGTTTCCATGATGGTAGCCAATATCCGTACTTTGTATTCCGGCCAGCGCAATTATTCCGGTTTGGCGACAGGAAATGCATTAGATATGGGTGTCGTTCCGGCTGAAATGGAAGGGGCTGACTCTGCTGTAGGTGCTAATACTTTGGTTAATGCTTTCCAAGGTGAAGTTACCATCGGAACAGTTAATTACAATCAGCAAACAGCCTCTGCGTTCAGAGTTTCGTATGAAAACATGGGGCAGGAAGCTTGCGTCCAGCTTATTACGTCTGACTGGGGTTCCGGCGCATCTTCCGGTTTTATCGGTATTCAAGTCAGTGCTGCAGCGCCGCAAGGTCAGGATGCTCCACAGTTTGGTAATGCCGCGGCTAAAGGTGCAGCTGCATGGGATAATATGCACTTACCGGTTACACCGTCAGACGCAGCCACGACTTGCGCTACAGATAGTGGTTATACAACAATCACCTGGTATTACATGTAGTTGTATAAATACTCAAGAAAACCCCGGTTATGCCGGGGTTTTTTATATCCTGCGGCAGAAAAAAGAGCGTTTAATTTGCGGTTTGAGCTTAAAAATGTCATAAAAGATTAAATAAATATTATTCTTTTTAATGTTAAACTGACCCCATGTTTGGTTGAGGGCGATAATTATTTGTGACAGAGTCTGACAAAGGATAAATTTCCGCAGAGATTCAACAAAACGCCGCAGAAAATGCTCCTTTGCCTTAAATTATAAAAAACTAAAGAGGAAAACATGGTTAAACTAAATGAAGTTTTGTTCTCGGATATCTACATTACGCCGGACAAAATTGCCTACATCCCCGACAACGTTACGCCTAACGGACTGGAGGTTTTGGAAGCCGAAGATTTTGACGATTTTTTTGACTTGATAGAACAGTCATGGGACGGCAACAACCCCAGTTATTCGGTTATGTTTGACGAGATTTTTTATCGCGTGGAACGGACGGTTTCCATTTACGGCATTCAATACTGCGCCCGTAAAATGCCAAAACAAGTGCCGCCGTTCAACAGTCTGGGATATCCGGTTGAACTTTCACAATACCTGCTTTCCCTCAGCAATGCTTCGGGGCTGATTCTCTGCGCCGGCCCGACCGGTGCCGGTAAAACAACCACTATTTCCAGCCTGATGAAAGAATATCTGACGATGGAAGGCGGCTTTGCCTACACAATCGAAGACCCGACTGAAATGCCGCTGGACGGCGTTTATCATTCGGTTGCGGGAGGTCTGGGCCTGTGCAAGCAAACGCTGCCGCCGAACGGCAACTGGGGCGAGGGCTTAAAATCGGCTTTGCGCTCCAAACCGCGCTTTATTATGGTCGGCGAAATCCGTACCCCGGATACGGCAAGTGAAGTTTTGCGCGCCGCCACTTCGGGACACCTGGTTTTGTCAACCATTCACGCCAACAACATTACCGATGCGATTAACTCGGTGGTTAAATACGCCTCCTCCACAGCGATGAGCGAAGAACTGGCTTATGACCTGTTTTCCCGCGGTATGCTGGGCGTGCTTCACCAAACCCTGCACGGCGTAAAAAACAAAACGCCGCTGGTCAGCTATTTGTTTACCAATCCGGATTCAACCCGGGGCGATCAGGTTCGCGGCATTATTAAAGGCGGCAAACTGAATCTGGCAACTTCTATCGAAACCCAGATGACCCGTATGAGCCGCGGCAAAAATATTTTTCCGGAAATATAGAACTGTTGTTTTGAACAAAAATCCCCGGACATTCCGGGGATTTTTTATGGCTGATGCTCCGGTCATGCCTCTCCCGGCGGGTGAGACAACAGAGGACCGAGAAAATGATATTCTGCGGCATGGATTATCCGGTCAAGCCGGATAATGACAGAGAGAAAAGCCGCAGATGACAGGGAGAGAAGCCGCAGATGCCAGAAGATAAACTGTTGGATTGCCCGATCAAGTCGGGCAATGACTGAAAGAGAAGAGCGTCGGGCAATGACACAAACAAGAAAGTAATGGCCTTTGTTGTTGTCATACTCCGGCTTGACCGGAGTATCCTAAAACGAGACAACCGCAGCCGCAGACAGATTGCCCGATCAAGTCGGGCAATGACATAAATAAAAAAGAAGTCGGGCAATGACGTTAAGGGGTGCGGGCAATGACTGAAAGAGAAGAGCGTCGGGAAATGACATAAATAAGAAAAACCGGACAATGACATAAACAAGAAAAGCCGGGCAGTGGCATAAAAAGAAAACCAAGATAATTGTAAAAAAAGCCGAATGACGGTAAAGAGATACCTCATACCTGTGTTCTACGCAAACATTCGCAAGCATAACGTAAAGTAGAGCTTGTTTAATCCCAAGGGAAAACCAGCCAAACGTCGGGAATATCCCTGACATAGACATCCACCGCGGCGGTTCCCTGCCGTTTTGCATAGACGCTGACAAAAGCGGCCCGGGGAAATCTGGGACGCAGAAGATTAAAGGTTTTGCCGGTATCGGAAATATCATCGACAATCAGGGTTTGCTCATCCACCGTGCCGATATCTGCCTTGACGGTAATATCCTTATCCTGACGTTGGGTTTCACCGTCATAACTGCTCATATTGATAACTTCGACATTGCGAATGTTCAGCTCATAGGCGAGAATTCCGGCCGGGAGCAGTCCGCCGCGGCTGACGGCAACGATTTTGCTGTAATTATTGGCTTTAAGCTTTTGGGCTAATTCACGAGTGTGCCGGTGGAATTCATCCCAGCTGATATATAGTTTTTCAGGCATAGTCGGTCCTTTTACTGGTTGTTTTGCGCTTTTATTTTATAAATATATTCAATAACCTCGTCATCGTCCCATTCGACGGAGCCGCGGATACGGCCGATTTCCTTACCGTGGCGGTTTATCAGAACCGTGTTCGGCGAGGTAAAAATTCCCAGGTCGGCGGAAAGGTCACCTTTCTTGTCAACGTAAAAATCCAAATCCGGCGCACCGTATTTCTGCAAAAACTTCTGCTGTTCTTCAAGACTGTGCCATTCACTTGCAGGAGAAATAATAACAACCTTAATGCCGTTATCGGCAACCTTTTTGCTGAAGTTATTCAGATTATCAAGCTCCCGCAGGCAGGGCGAACAATAACGCGACCAAAAATTGGCAATGACAAACTGATCTTTGAAATCATTCAGTTTATAAGCCTCTCCGTTTTCGGCAAAACGAAACATCTCCCGCTGGGGCAACGCCCGGGGTTCGGCATAAATATTGACCGGATCCGGCTTGAAAAGGCCGCCCCAGCCGCCAAGGACAAAAACCGCCAATGCTATGTTTAGATATTTTTTTATCATCTGCCTATTAATAACTGACTTTTAGTTTTTGTATTTCGGTTGCTTTGAGAGTATATATTTATATAATTGCTTATCAGACAACAAAAAGGTTAAGAAATGAAAAACTTTTTTAAATTAGTGTCTCTTGTCTTAATTTCCCTGATGGTGCTGGAAGTCAGCGGCTGCGGCAAAGTGTCCAATCCGGAACCGATTGAGGGAAGCGGCTATCCGCATAAATATCCGCGCTATTAAAGGAGTGAGTGATGTCCGGCGACGATAAATTTGTTGATGAAATGATTCCCTATGTGGAATTTGCCGATAATGCCAATGAGCGCACGCCCTGCGTTTTGGTTCTGGACTGTTCCGGCTCCATGCGCGGCGAACCGATTAAACAGCTTAATGCAGGCCTGAAAGCCCTGGAGAAAGAGCTGAAAGAAGATATTGACGCCAGTTCGCGGGTACAGCTGCTGATTATTAAGGCTTTCGGCAAAGACGAAGCGGTTATTTCGTCTGACTGGATTGACGCAATGAACTTTACCGCGCCGACAATGGAAGCCGGCGGTTTGACGCCGCTGGGCAAAGCCATGGAACTGGCGCTGCAGAAGATTGAAGAGCAGAAATGTTTGTATGACAGCTGCGGCATTACCTCCAAACGGCCTTGGATTTTTCTTATCAGCGACGGTGAACCGACGGATTATGACTGGGAAATCATTGCCGAAAAGTGCCGTTATGCACAGAAGAACAAAAAAGTGGTGGTTCATGCCGTGGGAACGCAGGGAGCCAATTTGGAAAAGCTGGCAAAATTTTCGCTGATGGCGCCGAAACGGCTGACCGGTTTGAAATTCACCGAATTTTTCCTCTGGCTGAGCCGCAGTGTCTCCTGTATCTCCAAAGCAGCGCCGAACATTCCCGATTTGTTAGAGGATACCGGGGACTGGGATGAAAACAAACAATATTAAAGTGTTGGCCGCCAGTCTGGCCGGGCCTTTGCACAATTCCAAAAATCTGCCGTGCCAGGATTACTGCAAATTCAGCACCGAGGGCAAGAATTTTGTGGCCGTGGTGTCTGACGGAGCCGGATCTTCCAAATACGGCAAAATCGGCGCCCGGGTTGTCTGCAACACTCTGACTGATTTGCTGCCGAATGCCGATTTTCGCAATGCGCGGGAAGCCGTAGTCAAAGCGATTATGATTGCCCGCAACAAACTGATGCGCCACCGTCTGAACAAAACCAAAAACGAAGAAAGCCTGGTCGATTTTGCGGCAACGGTGGTCGGCGTTATCTATCACCGGAACAAGGGGCTGTTTTTTCATATCGGCGACGGGGCGGCGCTGGCTTTTCATCAGGAGAATTTTGAGCATTTTACCGCCTCGCGCCCGGAGAACGGCGCTTTCTCCTGTGAGACTTATTTTTACACCATGGACGACTGGCGCGACAGCCTGCGCTTTACCAGCTTTGACAAAGCACACACCATTTTTCTGATGAGCGACGGGCTGACTAATTTCACTTTTTCTTCCGATTTCCGACAGATTGAGAAAAACTTTCTGGTTCCGATTGACAATTTTCTCAGTCAGGCGACAAACCGGCGCAAAGCCCGGCGGGCGTTGGAAAATACGCTTAACACCGCCAAGGCACGCAAGCTTAACTCCGATGACAAAACTTTATTATGGGTTAAGCTATGACAGAAAATATTGACGTTTCCCCTCTTTACAACGCCATTTACGGTGACGGGCATTTTGAGCAGGTTCGTCTCGGCAGTCTGATCAACAAAGGCGGCGCTGCGGGCAAAATTTATCTGGACGCCTCTCACCCCAACAGTGTGGCAAAGATTTTTCACAATCGCGGCAAAAGCGCAACCAACCGCAAAAAGCTGGAAGCCATGCTGCTTAACCGCCCGAATTTTCCCAAAACGGTCAAAGACGGGGTCGAATGCGTGCAAATTGCCTGGCCGGACGCCATTCTGGAAGATGAAAACGGTTTTTGCGTCGGCTATCTGATGCCGATGATTAACATGGACGAGGCCGTTTCGCTTGACCACCTGATGCAGAAAGCCATCCGTACCAAGCTCGGCCTGCCGGAAAAATACGCCTATCGCGTTTTTGCCGCCTATAATGTGACTTCAATGGTGGCAGCCATGCATAAATGCGGCCATTATATCGTTGATTTGAAGCCGTCAAACGTTTCCGTTTATAAAGATACGATGATGGTGGCAATGGTTGACTGCGACGGCTTTTCGATTAAAGGTGAAAACGATAACCGTTATCCGGCAGAATTCGTCAGTGAAGAATATATTTATCCGGAAGGCATGGACCTCGGCTGTGACGAAATGGGCGAAGAACAGGACAAATTTGCGCTGGCGGTGATGATTTTCAAACTGCTGAACAACGGCATTCATCCGTTTTCGGGCGTTCCGCGCAAAAATGACGGCGAAATGCTGACCATTCAAAACCGAATCGAAGAATATCACTATGCATACGGGCTTTGGCCGGACAGTTATCAGGCGCCGCATCCTTACAGCATTCACGAATATTTTGACAAGAAGACGCTGGAACTGTTTGAGCGGGCATTTGTCAAAGGACTGGAGCGTCCGAGCGCCAAGGAATGGCAGGAACATTTGTGGACGCTGATGCACAACCTGAAGCCATGCAAGAAAAACCCCAACCATGTTTATTTCACTTCCAAAGGCTGCGGCCTGTGTGCGGCGGAAGAACGTTTTCGCGGCACGCTGAAAGACATCAAAAAACAGGCGGAAACACCGCAGATGGTGCGGGGAATGGAAATCTCCACCCTGTCGGTGGAACATCTGGAAAAAGACAAAGCGGAGAAACAACACCAAAACCACCGTCTGAACCGAATTGCTGCGGCAGGAATTGCAGCCTATCTGCTGTTTTTCGCCTTTCTTTATCCGATGCTGCGGCCTTTGGCGGCAGATATTCGTCAGGCGGGGCTCGGGCTGCAGGCGATTATGACCACGTTTGTCATGCTCGGCATAAACAGCGGGCTGCATTTGCTGCTGCCGAAATTTCCGCTGCTGCAAAACAAGGCCATCACCCAAATGCTGCAGGTTTATGCCTTTATCTGCATTATTATCGTGCTGGTCTCCTTGAACCACCTTCCCGGCGGATTATTTGATTTAACGTTATAGGCCCGCCTGTAACAAAAATGTAACAATTATCAGATTTTGCTCCACAAACTAAATTTTTTATGTTATAAGCGGAGTTGAAATATAATTTATTAAGGAATAAAAGGTTGATTAAGTTAAATCCCATTATGATTTCCGGCAAAGAAGTTCTGCCTTTGATTGAAGGCGGAAAAGGAATTAACGCCAGTGACGGACGCAGCAGCGGTGCCTGGGCACATGAAAACTGCGTCGGTACTTTTTCCGGCGTGAGCCCGGATTTTTATGATGAAAACGGAAACGTCATTATTGAACATTTCTATAAGAAAAAGCGCGCCGACCGCCATGAAGAAATGGTTGAATACGCAATTAAGGGCGGCGTCGCCCAGGCTCAGGTAGCGCATGAGGTTTCCGGCGGAAACGGACGAATCCACATGAATATGCTGTGGGAACTGGCAGATTCCGAAAGAATTCTGACCGGTGTTCTGGAACGGGCAAAAGGCTTGATTCACGGCGTAACCTGCGGAGCCGGACTTCCTTATCATCTGGGAGAGCTGGCTTCCAAATTCGGCGTTTACTATTATCCGATTGTTTCGTCGGCACGGGCGTTTCAGGTACTTTGGAAACGCGCTTATTCTAATTTCAGGGAATTTTTGGGCGGCGTGGTTTATGAAGATCCCTGGCTGGCCGGCGGGCATAACGGCCTGTCGAATGCCGAAGATCCCCTGAAACCGCAAAAACCGTACGAACGTTTGGTCGAGCTGCGCAAAACCCTGCGCAATCTGGGGCTGGAAGAGACCCCGATCATTCTGGCCGGCGGTATTTGGTCACTGAAAGAATGGGAAGACTATATCGACAATCCGGACATCGGCAAAATTGCTTTCCAATTCGGCACCCGCCCGATGATTACCAAAGAAAGCCCGATCAGTGACGCCTGGAAAAAGCTGATGATGCAGGTTAAGAAAGGCGATGTCATTTTACAGAAATTCAGCCCGACCGGATTCTTCTCTTCGGCGATCAAAAACACGTTTCTGGAGCGCCTGATTGAGCGCAAACAGGGCGAGGTTGCCTTTAAGGGCGAAGCAGACGGCGAATTTTCGCATCCTCTGGAAATGACGGAGACCAGAACAATTTACATTAAACCGGAAGATGTCAGCAAAGCCGAGCAGCAAATCAGTGCCGGTTTTACCGAAATCAAGGAAACGCCTGACAGCACTGTCGTGTTCCTGAAACCGGAAGAATGGAAACAAATGCAGAAAGACCGTGCCGAATGCGTCGGCTGCCTGTCACAGTGCCAGTTCTCAACCTGGTCAAAAGCCAACGGTACGACCGGAAAACTGCCGGATCCGCGCTCTTACTGCATTCATAAAACCTTGTATGAAGTCGGCCATAACGGCAGCATCAAAGATAATCTGCTGTTTGCAGGACATCAGGTTTACCGTTTTGCCACCGATCCGCTTTATCGCAACGGCGTGCCCACAGTTCGGGAACTGATTGAAAAAATTAAATCAGGCGAATAAAAAAAACCCCGCTGCGGCGGGGTTTTTTATGTTTATCTGCCGGACAGGCGCGGCGGAATGATTTCTATCCAATAGCCGTCAGGGTCTTCAATAAAATAAATGCCCATTTCTTCATTAACGCAGCAAATGCATCCCATTGCCTCATGTTTGGCTTTGGCGGCAGCAAAATCTTCGGTTACCATTGCCAGGTGAAACTCACATTCGCCCAAATCATATTTTTGGGGATGAGAGGGCAGACAGGTCAGTTCCAGCTCAAACGAATCGCTTCCGTCGCTCAAATAGACTATCGTATAGCTGCCGTCTTCGGCCTGCAGGCGGCGCTTTTCTTTAAGCCCGAGAGCCTCTTCATAAAACTTCAGGCTGCGGGCCAAGTCGGTAATATTAAAATTAAAATGCGCAAATTTGAATGTCATATTTTTCTCCTTGTCTGATTTCTAAACTCTCTATTGTCCTGTTGCCAATACAGACAAGATAATACCCCATACAGCAAAAGAAAAAATATAAATCAAAATAAACGTTATAACTTTTAAAATGATAGATGCAGGCAAGAAATACTTTTTCAAAACGTAATAAAGTAAGCAAGCCCCAATGAACACAAAACGGGCATTATTAAGCAATACTCGAAAATCCAAGGAAGCCATTTGAATAACCAGCAAGGAAAACAAATAAGGAAAAAAAGCCCAAAGCAGAACAAATACGGCTATTTTTTTAATCTGCTTATTACATTTTTTTCATTTTAATCTCTTATCGGTTTACCGGTTTCATCATACTTCCGGTGTCCCGGATATCTTCTTTTAAAATACTCCTGAACCTTTTCTTGAGTCTTTTTATCATATTTATATTCAGGTGTCCACATCACTTCTCGCAGGTATTTACTCAAACAGCCCCACAGAGGAGGCTGTTTGAGTAAATGGCGTCCCCGAGAGGACTTCGCTGAGTTCCGTTTGTAACGCCTGCTTTATTTGCCTTCGCAAAGCCGCAGCCTAACAAACTCTCACCTGTCGTTAAAATCGCTCATTACTTTGAGCGATTTTTGCCTCCAGCCTCCCGGTTCGTGTCCCTCGGACTACATATTTACTCAAACAGCCCCACAGAGGGGGCTGTTTGAGTAAATGGCGTCCCCGAGAGGACTCGAACCTCCTGCCCACAGTTTAGGAAACTGTTGCTCTATCCTGATGAGCTACGGGGACGTTGCCTTGTTTATAGCCCGGTGAAGGTTATTTTTCAAGAGCTAATTTATCAAGGAATTTGGTTTGAATTTGTGCCAGTTTTTTAACCGAATCAATTTCAACATATTCTCCGTTGGCATGCATACCTTCGCCGGTACCGGAATTCATGATAACCGTTGAGCCGCGGACGGCAAAAGCCCGGGAATCGGTTGCACCGCCGATTTGCTCAAAGAACATTTTTTCACCCAGAACTTCCTCGGCCAGTTTTTTATAGGCCTGAATATATTTGTTGTCAGGATCCATTACGACCGGCGTTGAAGACGAAACAATCTTATAAGTAACGCCACTTTCCATACATTTGTTCAGATTTTCTTCCAAATGTTCAACCGTCGAATTTTCGGTCAGGCGGAAATCAAGCAGCGCTTCGGCATAGTTGGAAATAACGTTGGAGACCTGTCCGCCCTCGATTTTAGCAAAATGCACCGTGTCAATCCAGGTGTCTTTCGGCATTTTCTTTTCTTTGGAAAAATAAGGATAAATTTTGCGGATGTTGCACCAGGTCTGCATCAGTTTTTCATTGGCATCAATACCGTCCCACGGGGTTGAGCCGTGAGCTTCTTTGCCTTCGGCAATAATTTTAACAAAGACGGGATTTTTGCATTTGTTGACAATGCTCAGGATATTGCCCCCGACATCATTATCAAGCACGATTGCCGCCTTCATTTCTTTATGGGCTTCCATAAAAGCTTCGGTACCCTTGCTGCCCTTTTCTTCATCGCTGGAGAGGATAATGCCGAACTTCAGCGGTAGTCTGTTTTCCAAAACGTGGAACATCGAATTAAACGCCACCGCGGCAAAAGACTTCATATCCAGCGTTCCGCGGCCATACATTCTGCCGTCGTGAATTTCCGGCGTAAACATATTATCCGGTGCGGGAACGACGTCCAAATGCCCGAGACAGAGAACGTCAAAGTCTTCGCTGTCGGTGTTACGGATAAACAAAACCGGCGCAACGCCCTCTTTCTCAAAGATTTCGACTTTGGCATCGGTTTGGGCAAAAAGAATTTTGCAATATTCAAAGCACTGCATAATTTCGGCGGTATTGCCGGTTTCGGTGCGGAACTTGACCAAGTCGGTGATGATGTTTATCAAATCCATGTTTTTATCCTTTCAGGAAATGAAATTTTACGTTTTATTCACTTTATTTAATTATGATTATTCCAAAAGTCATAAAAAATAATTAAAAAAGAAGGAATATCAATGAAAGCGCTCTTTTTCAGTCTGCTGACGGCGATGATGCTGGCTCATCCAGCTCTGGCCCAGGAAACCCCTGACGAAAGCGAAAGCGGCTTGGCCCTGCCGCGAATGGTTTCGCTGCGTTCCAATCTGATTAATGCCCGCTCCGGCCCCGGTGCACGCTATCCGATTGAATGGGTTTACATGCAGAAAGGCGCTCCGGTTGAAATTGTTGCCGAATTTGAGCTCTGGCGCAAAATCAAAGACTGGCAGGGTTCGGAATCATGGGTTCACAAGTCCATGCTCTCCGGCCGCCGTTCAATCAAGATGAGCACACCGGGAGAGAGCAATATCTATGACAAGCCGGACTTTACTTCTCCGGTTATCGCCAAAGCGGAGGACGAAGTTATCGGTTCCGTCAAAAAGTGTCCGGCCAACAGCCAATTCTGTCTGATTAATTTCGGTACGGTGGAAGGCTGGGTGCCGCGCAGCAATTTCTATGGCGTTTATCCCAAAGAAGAAATCAAATAAATATATTACTATCTTGTTAATCTAGGATTGGTAGAAGAAGATAATATTTTGGGCTCTATGAAACTCCATCGATTAATGCGGGTGGTATTATTTTAGGTTGGACCAAGTTTTCCCCATATCTTCGCGTCCTTGGTGTTCAATGTAGCATTGTATCACTGCCTCGTCGCTGCCACTAATATTGACAAAATATCCATCCGATCAAACATTTTCTGAGCCCAAATAACATTTTTAAGAAACGGTTAGGTTTTCTTCAAGTCGCGTGCTGTATTGAATTTAATTATGCACACAACACTACCTACCTTCATTTTGGGCAAAATTGAAAGAAGATGTATATGATCTTTATCGTGTTTTTGTTCAATGAACTCTATTTGTGAGTAATATTCATGAATTTCGCCTAATCGTTTCCAAAAAAATCCATATACGCTCGCATTGAATATCTTCTTACAATATTTTGTCACTATCACTATATGATAATGGCAATGATATACACAATTATTCTGTTTTCTGTATACGACTTATTCCATAGTTTGGTTATAGCGCAAAGATATAGGTATGTCTACATCTCTGCTTACGCAACTAATGTTACGTTCGAACCATAAAATCCTCAAAGAAAATGCATATTTTTTAGTTTGCAGACATCAATTATAAAGAAGATTAGAAATACTTATTTACTTTTTTTGTTGACAAATTGTATTTTTTGTGTTAGTAAAATTTGTATGAAATGTGAAAGGTGGTATTTATGTATAATTTTTCCAAGGAAGAACTTCAGAAGTATATCAATCAGTATTATGAGGTGGAAGATGAAAATCCAGAATTGCTTTATGATTCTTGTGACGACATGGTACTAGTATATGAATATATAGAAAATATATTGGATAATTATTTGGCAAAAGATACTTCAGTATCAAGGCAGCTACGGAAAATATTGGCAGATAATTTGCAGGGGGCAGATGAGAATGATTTATCTACAAATTTTATGGAAGCACCTTTGTATGAAGTCTTGTGTATGTTAAGCAGTTATTATTTGGCTGGTTTTATTGAAGCAAAATATATGCAAGCATCTTGTGAACAGCAAAAAGAGTACCTGCAAAAACAAATTTTCGTACTAGAAAATTTTATAAAAAATTTGCCACCTTCCTTACAAGATAATGTTGGTCAAATTCAAAGACTTTTAAATGGGGCCAAAGGGAGATTAAAGTTAGATTTTGATACTCGTTTAAGTATTAAAGAAATAGCGGCTCTTTCTAAAAGTAATGAAAAATCAGTTTATAATGCAATTTCTACAAAAAGTTTAGACATAGATAAAAATAAGAAAATATCTAATACTTCTGCAGAAAAATGGCTTAGTAATAAAATAAAACCATCATTATGGAAGAATTTTATAGGGCAAGATATTAAAGACGAAGAATTTTTCTCTAATATTTTAGATAAAATGGAGGGAAAACAACCATTATTATCTACAAAAAAAGTTAGATATTTTTTGGTTCCTGTTTCAAAAGGGAACGATGTGTTTAATGCTTCTTTGTTTCACAATGGGTTTATAACCGTAGGTAAAAAAGGAAATGAAGTAAAATACTCTACTTTTGAAGAGGCTCTGAATGCTTTGATTCAAATGGATAGCCCATATTGGAGACGTCCGAATGAAAAAGGGAATTGGGGAATAGTAAAAGGAGAGTATTGGGTCAGAAAATCAAACGTGGAATTAAATTTGGAGGAAAAATAAATGGATGAGAAAATAGAACAAGAACTTTTGTCGTTGGGAGCAAAAAGATTAAAAAAAGATACAAAAAAGATTGCTTTATTTGAATTGAATAATAAACACTTTGCGTTGACTTTGAATAATAAAAGTTCATATTCAGTCTATACTGAAGATTTTGAAAATAAAGCATCGTTTTCTAATAATTGCAAAAAAATATATCATTCAGGAAATACAAGTGTTCATTCAAACATTAAAGCTTTTCCTTCCAAATTAACACCTGATAAAGATAGGTATCTTTTTAACTTTGAAACATTTGTAGATTTAAAACAATTTTTATTAAAATATTTAGAAAATTAAAGGCATAAGATGAATATATCTAAATGTATTGACTACATAAAAAAATACAAAGGAAATGCTAAGGATGCTTCTCTTTTGTTAGCTCAAGACGGAGATTTATCTGTATATTATTCTCCATTTGATTATATTAATAAAGAAGCTAAAATAGTAATTGTAGGTATTACTCCGGGAGAACAACAATCAAAAAATGCATTCGAAGCTGCGCAAGCTGCCCTACAAGCAGGAAAAACCAATGCAGAAATTTTGCAGTTAGCCAAAGAGACTGGAAGTTTTAGTGGACCAATGCGTAAAAATTTAGTTGATATGCTGAATTATTTTCAATTAAACAAAGTGCTTCATATTGAAAATTGTGAGTCTTTATTTGGCGCAAATAAAAACCTGGTGCATTATACTTCATGTCTAAGATATCCGGTATTCTTTAGGGGAAAGAATTATAATGGCACTCCGAAAGCTATTCGAAATAAATTGTTGCAAGAACAACTGAAGAACTATTTCACTGAGGAATTAGCATTGCTTTCTGGTGCTATCATTATTCCGTTGGGAAGTAAGGTAACCGAAAATATCTTATATCTTGTTAGTCTGGGATTGGTAAAAGAAGATAATATTTTAATTGGATTTCAACATCCTAGTGGAGCCAATAATGAGCGAATTAATTATTTAATAGGCAAAAAAGCTAAAAAATACTGTTCCGTTAAAACAAATACAGATATGATTGATAAAGACAGAATAAAATTACAACTAAAAATACAAAAATTAATGTAAGGAATAAAATTGATGCCTGAGATAAAATGTCCAAAGTGTGGAGAAATTTTTAGAGTTGATGAGTCCGGCTATGCGGCGATTATCGACCAAGTTCGTAATGCCGAATTTCATAAGGAATTGCATGAGCGAGAAGCTCAGCTTTCCAAAGAGAAGGAAAACGAGCTTTCTCTCATCAAAACTCAGGCTAAAATGGAGAAGGAGCAATCTACTGCGACCCTCAAACAAGAAATTGAGCGTTTAAAAGCTGAGATAACCACGGTTGCCAAAGATAAAGATATTGAAAAAGAACGTTCTTTAAACTGTCTCAATCAGGAAATTGAACGCTTAAAAGCTCAGGTTCAGTCTAATGAACAAGCTCAAACTTTGGCGGTTGCTTCGGCAGTAAGTGAGAAAAAAGATGAATTGGTTGAAAAAGACAAGAAAATTATGCAACTTGAAAGCCAACTCAAAGAAGCTGAAAAAGACAAACAACTTCAAGAGCAATCCCTAAAAGATAATTTTGCTGTACAACTCAAGGCCAAAGATACGGAAATAGCTTTTTATAAGGATTTGAAAATACGTCAATCAACTAAAATGGTTGGAGAAACTCTGGAACAACATTGTGAAATAGAGTTTAATCGTTTGCGTGCGACGGCTTTTCAAAATGCTTACTTTGAAAAAGATAATGATGCCAAAACCGGAAGTAAAGGTGATTATATTTTCAGAGAGAGCACGCCGGAAGGTATTGAATTTATATCCATTATGTTTGAGATGAAAAATGAGATGGAGACCACGGCAACCAAACATAAAAATGAGGATTTCTTTAAGGAACTGGACAAAGATCGCAATGAGAAGAATTGCGAATATGCGGTTTTGGTGTCTTTGCTTGAATCTGATAATGAACTCTATAATACCGGAATTATTGATGTTTCGCATCGTTATCCCAAAATGTATGTTATTCGTCCGCAGTTCTTTATCTCAATGATTACCTTGCTTAGAAATGCGGCTTTGAATTCGGTACAATACCGTAAACAACTGGCGGAGTATAAAAACCAAAATATAGATATTTCCAATTTCGAAGCCGAAATGAACGATTTTAAAGAGAAATTCGGACGTAATTATCAGTTGGCTAGTGATAAATTCCGCAAAGCGATTGAAGAGATTGATAAGACTATCGACCATTTGCAAAAGACAAAAGATGCTTTGCTTTCTTCTGAAAATAATTTGCGTTTGGCGAATAACAAAGCTCAAGATCTGACGGTTAAACGTTTAACTCGTAATAACCCGACCATGGCTCAAAAATTTGCAGAATTGGGATAAAAGTAATGATTTCATTATATTAATGTTCCTTTGGCTACAAACATAATTATACTATAATTTTCGGCATTAATATCTGGAGAGGCATTTTTCCGCACTTCCTTCGCTTTCACCTGTAAAAGACGAATTAAAAACAAGTGACAGAGGGTTTTAATTTTTTTGCCTAAAACGGATTATTCGATGAAAAGCCGGTCAATTTCCGCCGCTATTTCAGAGGCGGGGAACAGAACTTTTCCCTGTTTAAATTCTTCGCAGCCCGTCTGCAAAGGCACGGCGTAGCCATTATCATAGAGAGACTGAACAAAACGGCAGTGTTTCGGCGTGAGCCAGTCATGCCCGCAAAAGACGAAGACAGGCTTGCCGGCACCGCAGGATTCACAGGCCATGGAAACGGAATCGCCGGTAACGACAATATTGTCAGCCAGAGCCCAATAGCCCATAATCGGATTTTCATCCTGGCTGCCCCAGAGATAAGTATGGGCGGGAATTCCCTTTAACTCTTCCATAATCAGCGCTTCCGCCCGGCTGCCGGTGCGTTTGGAATCGGTTATCAACACCGAACCGCCTATCCGCTCTTTCAGAGCGCGGATTTGTCTGCCCAATTCACGTGCGTTGTCCAAAGCGAAAGCTTTGCCTTTGATGGAACCGCCGACGATAACTGCGGTCAAAGGCCGTGGCAGGGAAGCAAAAGCTTTCTGCCATTTTTTTTCGGCGGCGGCCAAAGCGGCGGCACTGACACGGTGCGGCGAGCCGATGGTATAGAAACAATTGCCGGCGGCATTTTTATGGCGATCGTGTTCGGGCATAAAAATCCGGTCAAACCGGCGCATATTGGCAGGGCTGACGTCAGGATGAAGCAACTGGACGATTTTGACGGCCGGCGACTGCTTTTTTATCCAGAGGGCAACGGTGGCCGTCCGGCGGCTGGCAGAAATGACCAAGTCGGGAAAATCACGGCTGATTTGTTTCCGGCTGTCCGGGGTTACGCCGACAAGCGTGCGCCCTTTCAAAATATTCGGCAGAGCGGCCAGGCGGTTATAGGCAATCTGCTTTTCTTCAATTTCGTAGTGCGCGGGGTTCAATGCCGCGGCCACGCCGCGAATTTGCCCCACGCTGCCCATGCGGTTGTCCAATAATGCCCATACCCGTTTTTTCATGTGTAATAACTCTTAAAATGCAATAGTCAAAAGATTAAATATTATGTTAGTATAAATGAAAATAAAATCAACAAACTTCAGGAGGTTGTTATGCGTTTATTTGTTCCCGTTCTGGCCTTGGGTCTGCTTGCCGGCGTTCAGGAGGCATCGGCACAGTTCAGCGCCCAAAAAGACGCGCAGTATATTGCCACGCTCAAAGCCGTCGTCAATTACAAAATCAACGACGAAGAAAACCTGAAAGACATTGAAAGCCTGCGCCAAAATCAGGCCTTTAACCAGAAGCTGCAGCGGATGCTCAACAAATTGCAGAACACCCGTACCAAAAACACCACTAACCGTCGAGTGCAGCAAATTCTCGAAAAAGCCGGACAGGACATCTACCGCCTGCTGGATTAACAAAGCTTTAAGATAAAAGTGCTAAACTCGGTTTAACTGGAAAAACATACCGCGGGTGAACGCCATGGAAGAGACATTAACCTTTGACAACGCTTATTTTCGCAACAAGATTATGAATTTGCGGCAGAAACTGCATGCTCTGGAAGGCTTTTCCCCGGTTGAAAAAATTTCGGAAAACGTTCCCGTGCCGGAAGAAAAAGACGTTCACCCTTTAATTAAAAACAACGAAAAAGTAAACTCATGAAAAACGGATTTTCTATTGCCACTCTGGCAGTCTTTCTTTTGTCCGGCTGCGTTTCCGACCGTCCGCAGGCAGCGAAGAACGCTTACGAATCAGATTATGAGCGTTTTTTTCAGAATGTGATCGTCAAAGAAAAAACCCCGCATTACGTAACTTATGAATACAAAGACGTGCGGATAGACGAGATTGCTTTTCTCGCCTCGCGCTACTGTCAGGAACAGGGCGGAAAGACCACTTATCTCCACGATACGGTGCTCTACCGCAATTTTACGCGGCGGGCAACTTTTGACTGTTTGGAGTTGCAAAACTAGCCGGCTCTTCCTATATAAAATTTAAAAGAGAGTTGTGCGGAGAATAACAGATTATGAATAAAAACTTATATCACGTTTTAGGGATATCCAAGGATGCGAGCGAAGCCGAAATCAAATCGGCCTATCGGAAACTGGCCCGCAAATATCACCCTGATTTAAATAAAGACGATAAATCCGCAGCCGAAAAATTTAAGGAAGTTTCCTGCGCTTACGATATTTTGGGCGATAAAGAAAAACGCAAAAAATATGACAGCGGCGAAATCGACTGCGACGGCAAGCCAACCGGCTACGGTGCCGGATTCGGCGGAGCCGGCGGCAATTATCAAAGTTACAGCTACGGCGGCGGCAATCCTTTCGGCGCCGGCGGGTTCGGCGGCAGTGCGGGAGGGTTTGACTTTTCCTCCATTTTCGGCGATGATATTTTTTCTCAGTTCGGCGGAGCTGCACAAGGCGGCTTTTCCGGACGGGGCAGACGCCCGCGCAAAGGCGAAGACATCAATTACACCATGCAGATTGATTTTCTGACAGCAGCCCAGGGAGCCGAAAAAACCGTCAGCCTGAACGGAAAAAGCATTAACGTTAAAATTCCGGCAGGAACGCAAAACGGACAGACACTGCGTTTGAAAGGTTTGGGGCAGCCCTCTCTTTCAGGCGGGGAAGCCGGCGACGTCCTGATTACGATGAATGTGGGCGGACATCCGTATTTTTCTGCCGACGGACTGAATATTTTGCTGGAACTGCCGATAACAATGAAAGAAGCCGTTTTGGGCGCCAAAGTCACCATTCCGACCATTTCCGGCAAAGTAGCGGTTAACGTGCCGCCCTACTCTACCAGCGGTGAAAAACTGCGCTTAAAAGGCAAAGGAATCAAAAGCAAATCTGGTCAGGGTGATGAAATCGTTACGCTGAAAATAGTGGCTCCGAAAATCAAAAATGCCGAACTGGAAAAAGCTTTGGCCGGTCTGCCGGACGAAAATGTCAGGACTTTTTAATGCTGTTGGATGCACTGCGCGACTTTGAATGGCTTAACGAACCGCTGGACGTCAATTTTGAAGAAGCCGGCATGCGGGTGCTGACGCATAATAAAACAGACTTCTGGCAGTCGGTGCACCACCGTTTCGGCAAAGACAACGGGCATTTTTTCTATGCCCGGCGTGAAGGCGATTTTACTTTCGGGGTAACCTGGCGGTTTGAAAACAGCGGGCAGTTTGACCAATGCGGCATTATGCTGCGGATTGACGAAAAGAACTGGTTTAAAGCGTCGGTTATGTCTGACAACGAAGCACAGCCGCGTCTGGCTTCCTGTGTGACCAACTGCGGCTATTCCGATTTGGCACCGATAGAAATTCCGGCGGGAATAACGGAAGTTTCCTACAAAATCAAACGTTTCAAAGGAGATTACATTCTGTCTCTTATACACATCTCCGAGCCCACGAGACGGACTCCTATCTCGTATGCCGTCTTCTGCTTGAAAAAAAA